>OLFR01000004.1_pt1 | contig 123774 bp, 105 predicted proteins | sample 1608971 | NCBI WGS metagenome assembly OLFR01 (sample SAMN02674970, study PRJEB24791) | human gut metagenome, SKBSTL043 | isolation source: stool | host: Homo sapiens | place: USA | reverse complement strand
AGATAGCAAAGCCCTAAAATGGCTTCCCCGCCCATTCCAATTTTGAGAGAAAAATAAACAAACAAAAGATTTCACGGCCGATGAATTGCAGAAACTGTTTTTATCCGTATGATAATTACTCTGCAATGGTGCGGAAGCACTTTTTGTGAGTTGGTATGATGGATCGATTTGCAGCTAGCAAGGAAACCGTAAGGAGTACAGAGCATGGATGCAAACGGTACCAGTAAAAAAGGAAAGTCAAGAGTATGGAAACGGTATACATTGCAGGCGGGTGCCTTTGGGGCGTCCAGCATTTTTTTGACACGGTGCCCGGTGTACGGACGACCGAAGCCGGGAGAGCCAACGGAACAACAAACACGCTGGACGGCCCGTATGATGGATACGCAGAGTGCGTTAAAGTGGTCTTTGATGAGAAATGTACCAGTGTTACAGAGCTTATGGAGCATCTGTTTGAAATCATCGACCCGTACAGCCTGAACAAACAGGGCGTTGATGTTGGAAAAAAGTATCGCACGGGGCTTTACAGCACAAATCCCGGACATCTGGAAGAAGCAAGAGCCTTTATTGACAGCCGGAAGGACCGGGATAAAATCGTTGTGGAAGTGCTGCCGCTGACGAATTACGTCCGGAGTGCAGAGGAGCATCAGCACCATCTGGAGCGGTACCCGGAAGATTGCAGCTACTGTCATATCCCGGATGAAGTCTTAAACAAATACAGGAATCAGTAAGCAAAGGAAAAACGAAAATGCGGGGATTGGGAACGATCATCAATGCGCTGGCCATTGTGATAGGCGGTGTGCTGGGTATTTTGTTCAAACGCTTTCTGAAAGAGCGCTATCAGGATACAATCATCAAAGCCACGGGCTTTTCCGTGGTGTTTCTGGGAGCGGCGGGAACGCTCTCCAAGATACTGACGGTTAGGCCAGACGGAACTTTGAGCACCGGTGGCTCTATGGTCATGATTCTATCGCTGGCGTTGGGTGCGCTGCTGGGTGAACTTATGGATCTGGATGCACAGTTTGAACGCTTTGGCGAGTGGCTCAAACACAAGACTGGCAGTGACGGGGATTTTATGAATCGGAATTTGTTAAATTGGAAAATTAGAATTTAGAGGAGGCAATGCAATGGATATTTCCTATAATTGTGAAAATCAAAAATTTAATTATAGAGTATGTGCCATGATAATCGCGGAAAATAAAATTTTAGCGATGCACGATGAACGTTCACCCTATTTTTATCTTCCGGGTGGAAGAGTTAAGATGGGTGAAACTGCTGAGCAAGCAGTGGTTCGGGAAGTTCAGGAAGAACTTGGTGTAACTCCAAAGATTACACGTCCATTATGGCTCAATCAGGCTTTTTTTACCGAAGATGTGGATAATCTACATTATCATGAACTGTGTATTTATTTTCTGGTGGATATTTCAGAGACAACTCTACTGGAAAGAGGAAACGTCTTTACTCTGACAGAAGGAAAGCATATCCATACTTTTGAATGGCTGGAGTTTGATAGATTGAAAGATGAATATTTTTATCCGCTTTTCCTGAAAAAAGCGATTTACGATCTTCCCGATGAATTCACCTTTCGCACGGAATTAGAGTAACAAATTCGCGTTTATCAAGGTGAACATTTAAGTATTAAAAACGGGAGTGAAACAAATGATGACCATTGCACAGATAATGGAAAAGATGATCGCCTTTTCCGAAGGGAATATCCATGACATCACGCACCTGAGCTGCGTGTGGACCTATGCCAAAACCATTGGTGAGCTGGAGGGGCTGGACGCAGACACGCAGTTTATTCTGGAGGTGGCGGCCATCACCCACGATATCGCCTGCCCGCTCTGCCGCAAAAAGTACGGCAACACCAATGGTAAATATCAGGAGCAGGAGGGTGCCCCGCTGGTGCGGGAGTTCTTGGCGGATACCGGCATGACAGCGGCACAGATCGACCGTGTGGCCTATCTGGTAGGGCACCACCATAGTCCGGCGCAGATCAACGGCATTGACTATCAGATTCTGATTGAGGCAGATTATATCGTCAATGCGTCCGAAAGCGGGTACGACCAGCAGGCAATCCGAACCTTTATGGAACATACGATGAAGACGGCCGCAGGTATCCGGCTGACGAAAACAGTGTTTGGAGTGTAAAAATGATTCAGAAGCATTGCTTTGAATGCGGTACGGCATTGATTGAAAAAGAACTGGAAGAAGAGGGCATTGTGCCTTATTGCCCGAAATGCCAGCAATACCGGTTCCCGATGTACAATGTGGCAGTCAGCATGATTGTTGTGGATGAGGAAACCGGGAAAATTCTGCTCATCCAGCAGTACGGCAAGCCCTCTTATATTCTGGTGGCTGGATATGTGAACCGCGGTGAGGCAGAAGAACACGCCGTGGTGCGGGAAGTCCGGGAAGAAACCGGGTTGGAAGTAGAGCACCTCCGGTTCAACCGTACCAAGTTTTTTGAGCCGTCTAACACGCTGATGTGCAACTTTACGGCTTTCGTCAGAACCGCAAAGGCGCTGCATATCAACCACGAAGTGGACCGCTGCAAGTGGTTCACCCCGCAGGAAGCCAGAGAAAACATCCGTCCCAACAGCCTTGCAGCGGAATTTTTGAATGCGTATCTGGACGAAGTGGGGAATAAGCCGATGGAGATGTGATTCGTGGCTGTGCCGCGGGAATTTATGCGACTTTTCAAATTGAAAGTATCCGCTCGACCCGCAGCAGGCTCTGAAGCGGGAAATCGAAGAAGAACTGGACACGGAAATCGCCGTGGAGGATTTAATTGGGACAATCGAGTACGATTATCCGGCGTTTCATCTTTCCATGGACTGCTTCTGGTGTGAAGTGGTTTCCGGCGATCTTGTTCTGAAAGAAGCGGAAGCTGCACGATGGCTGACAAAAGATGACATTGATTCCGTTCCGTGGCTCCCGGCGGATCAGACCATTTTGGATGTTATCAGAAACTCAATGCAGCCAGTGAAACCACTCCATACCAGTGAATATGACAAAGAACCTCTGCAGAGATGCTGAGTGTTTACGGCATGAAGGATGAACTGCGCCGTCCCATAATGCTGCTGGTGAAAGCCGCTATTCCGAAAAAATCGTAAAACAGAGGCCTCCGAATTTTTTCTTAATAAGAAAGAGATTCGGAGGCCTTTATTGGTTGATTTAGCTAATTCTGTTCACGCAAGCTGATGCAGGACCTGCCGGACGCTGTAACCGTCTTTCTTGAAATCGGAGAACAGAGCATCGATGCGGGTAGGCGTCACGCAAATCAGATTCATCGGTGAGGGCAGTTTTTTCAGAGCGTCCAGCGGGATCTTCTTGAAAGCAGCATGGGTGTTGTACTCCTCCGAGAAAGGCTCGACCATCGCCGGTGACCTGCAGGCTCCTGAGATTGCCAAAACCATCATACTTGTCGTAAATGGCAAGGCAGACGTGACTGTTCTTTTCCAGTCCGATGAACTTTCTCCCGCCTTCCGAGAACATCTAGAACTTGCCGTCATTGAAAACCGTCATTCGCCTACATTGATCGTTGCAACTGTTACCACCCGGACGGAAAAGAAGAAAAAATAGCCCACCCATGTGCTGGTGGATTCCAACCCGGCCTTTGAAGAACCGTCCATGATTCTTCTGGAGCAGATCTTCACGATCGATAAATCCCGCATCGAACGCTTTATGGGCTATGCCAGCAAGGCTGAAATGCTCCGCATTGATATGGCTTTGCTGGTCAGTCTGGCTCTGAACGTTCTGAGCGGAAACCGCAGCGAATAGCGGACAACCAGTAACCCGTAAAAATGAGGTGATAGCGATGTAATCGGAGGTGAGTGAGCCATGCGAAAGAGTGCCCCCATTGAAGTGGTGGTACATTACCCCAAAACGAAAGAGGGATGGGACGAACTCGGAAAACGGGTCGCAGCCGCCCACGCCAACTATGTGATCGAAAAAATCGACCGTCTGAACTGCCCCACATGGCAGAAGCTCGAATTGCTGCAGGCGGTGATCGATACTACCAAAGGAACTTACAAACCCAAGGAACACCAAAAGCCCGGCTGGCAGCCGAGCCGATAAACAAAGCCCCACGCTCAACATATGCTTTTCTGCTCTGACCAGAGACGGTCAGATTCAGAGGCAGTGTTGAGCGTGGGGCTTTTTGTGTTACATAAGTTTTTGGAATTTTGCTGACAAAATAAAATCATTGATTGTTGGCAGCCAATATGGTATCCTATGGCATTGCATAACACGCAAAACAGTTCCACTTTTTTCTGAAAGAGCGTATCGAAACCGTCCTGATGGAGCAGCAGAAAAAGCTTTTTGAAAAGTAAAAGCTCTTGCGTCCCGTGAAAAAAGAAGGTAATATAAATACAGAGCAAGACACAGAACGCAGGGAGGGATGAAAACCATGTTTTACGAGATCATGCACCGGGAAAGCTGTGTGGCACAACTCAGCACGACAGGGGAATGCAGGGTCTGCCTCGAGGATTTCATGCCCTATGATCTGGTTCTGGTGGAATCGGATGATTTTGACGAGCGCATCAATAATGTAACGAACTTTTACTATTGGTGCGCCTCCCGGATGTTGACGTTGGATCGCACCTACGCCAAGGAAATCCTGAACAGTATCGGTGCATCTCAGAGTGTTACGGACAGGGAACGAGCACAGATTGCATTATCCTACCATTGTCTGTCTTTGCTGGATGTGTTCTGGGTGAAAGAAGAAAACGAGAAGATTCGATTCGAGGATATCAACCTTTTTGCACACTCCTTAAGCAATGCGCTTGTGGATATTGCGCTGCGGGGGCACCAAATGACGGTGACAAACGCCCATCTTCTGGCAAATGACCTGTCTACGGGCGGCTTGTACCCCAAGGCGTGGGTGCGAAAAGAGGATGGCTTCTATCTTTACAAGGATGGTGGCAGGGAAGCGGTGGAACGTGAAGTGCTGGCAAGCAAAATCTGCCGGTGCTTTGACTGCCATCAGGTACTGTATGAGCAGGGGATGTTTGAAAATGAGCCGGTTTCTATCAGCAAAATCATGACATCTCAGCGATACAGTCTTGTGACCTATGCAGCCTATGACGTCTACTGCACGAACCATGATTGGAACACGCTGGATAAGATCTTAGAGTTGGATGCTCCCAGCTACTATATGATGAACATTCTGGATTATCTGGTGGGCAATACCGACCGTCATTGGGAAAATTGGGGTCTGCTGGTAGACAACGAAACCAATCAGCCCATCCGTCTGCATGACCTGATGGACTTCAACCGGGCGTTTCAGCAGTACGACACGCCAGAAGGCGCAAACTGTCTGACCGTGGGAAAACGCCATCTGAGCCAAAAAGATGCTGCAGTGGAAGCGGTGCGGAACATCGGACTGAACCAAGTCCGTCAGGTGGAGCACACCGTATTCTCCGAGCATCCGGCATGGAAAGCAACGTTTGAAGAACGACTGCGTGTTTTACGGAACGCCATGTAAGTCAGAGCGAATATCAGAATAATTGAAACAGAATGATTCCATAACGAAAGCCCGTCTGCGCTGCCACATATCGTGGCTTGCAGACAGGCTTTTTCGTTTGACCGGAGAAAAATTGCCATACCTCACATGCGAAGCATAAGATGGAAAATCGAGCCTTAAAGATTTCGAAGGTATTCTTCAACGTTTTGGTATTGGATGCCGTTCAGGAACGGATGTTGTGTTTTTTCTTGAACGTGATTTTTATAAGGCAGCTCTTTTGGTAAAATGACCACATGAAGAAGGAACAACAGACTTCTGAAGGAGGACAAAATAATGGCAAACCACCCGCCCGTCTGCCGTTTTGCGCCCGGTGACCTTGGGGTACATCCGGCTGCCGCAGGAGCACCACAGCAGACCGGTCAGCAGCGCCTCGTTGCCCCGGGATGCGTGGTAGGACTTGGATTTGTTCCGCTCCAACGATTCCAGCACCCGGATCCACCGGTTGTAGGAAAGCACGCCCGGTTTTTGTTTGGTTTATACAGCAGCTTTGCAGAGCAATGCGCCTGTTACCCGTATATTTTCCCCACGATCTTTCCTCGTGCTGCGGCGGGCAGGAGTTTGCACAAAAGGCTCAGGAATTTATACTGTGCGCCGGCAACGTAAACGACTGCCGGGTTCTTTTTCTCCACAATACCGGCGATGTACCGCCCAATGCGTGCCGGGTCCATGCCGTTTTGCTCGTCATGCTCCATCTGACTGACGCTCCGGGAGATGCGCCCGCCGTATTCATCATCGCCGAGAATGCTTTTCTGACGTGCTTTTGTAAATCCGGTGCAGATGTCACCAAGCTCTACGACGGTAACATGGATGCCGTAGGGTTTGACTTCATTTGCCAGAGCGTAAGAGTAAGAGGAAACGGCAGCTTTGCTTGCAGAGTAGAAGGTCTGGAACGGAATGTGTGCTACGGCGGCAACGGAGCTGATGTTCACAATATGCCCTTTCCCCTGACGGCGCATAAAGGGGAGAACCGCTTTATTTACAGTGACCGTTCCGAAAAAGTTCACATCAAACTGTGCTTTGGCTTGCTCCATGGACGTAAACTCCACCGCACCGGAAATGCCAAAACCTGCACAGTTGATCACTGCATCAATTTTGGACTCTTTTTGGATGACCTGCTGCACAGCGGCGTTGACCGCATCTTCATCAGTCACATCGACAGACAGATGGGTAACACCCTCCATAGGGATATTTCTGCGGCTGAACTCATAGACGATGCAGCCATTCTCTTTCAGAGCAGATGCCGTGCACCGTCCGATGCCGGAACTTCCTCCGGTAACAATGACCACCTTGTTGGTTTCCTCTGCCATGATTTTCCTCCTGAAAATGTTGATCTGGTTCGAGTATACCGCATCGAAGGGGCGGCTGTCTATACGGATCGCCGGAATGTGGAAAAGTACAGGGATCAACTTGCGCAAATTTTTACGCAGCCAATGCCAATTAGCGCTTGAAATCGAAACGCTGCGCAAGTATACTATACTCGCTATACTGTACAAGCTTGATCAAAAATCAGTATGCCAGTTGACCATAAAAGACATACCAGAATTGAAGTGCGCGGCAGAATCAAAACCCTACGAGGATGAAAATGAAATTCGATAGAAGACTTACAGATGAAATCTACACTTCCGACACGGTAAGGCTGGGAAAAGATGCATTTCAGGCCATGCAGGAGACGATCTATCATAATGGCGGTGTCGGAACCATTACCGGGTACTATGATGCCGAATTGTCGATCCTGTCGGTCAGTGATCTGTTGCTGCATAATCTGAACCACAGCTATGCATCCCTGATGGAGCAGACAAAGGGTTCGCTGAAGAATCTTTTCAATCAAAAGGATGCTACGTTCCTCGACAATGCGCGCTTTCGTCAGATCCAGGGCGGAGGAGAAGGGCAGATCCTCACGGCAGATGGCTCTCCCGTCTATGTGCGTCTCTACAAAAAAGATGCAGTCGATACGGATGGAACACCGATCTGGGTCCTGTCCGTACAGATGAACTGGGCGTATGAGAACCTTGCGCTGGTTAATGAATCCATCCATTCTGCACTATGGTATTTTGAGTGTAATGAAAACGGTGAGATCGTTCATGTGAACTGGAGCCATGCGTTCCGGCAGATCCTTGGATATCATGACATTCTGGATTTTCCGAATAAACTGGATTCGTGGTCGAACCTTCTGCACCCGGAGGACTATGACCGGGTAATGCAGCTGCTTTTGGAAACGATTGCGGACAAAACCAATACTACAAAATATAATGTTGAGTACCGACTGAAAATGCAGGATGGCCAATACCAGTGGTTCCGGGCATCGGCGGAGGTGATACGCCGTCTGGATGGCTCGGCCAATCGAATTGCCGGAATCATCAGCAACATTGACGCGGAAAAAAGAAGCCGGATGCAGGCGCAGCGGGCAGCGGCATTTCACCGTGCATTTACCAGCGCAAACCTCTGCGAATACTATGTAAATCTGGAAAAGAACACCTTTGATACGTTCAAAGTGGAGCCCTCTTTGATGACGGCCTTTGAGCAGAACCACACATGGGATGGACTGGTCCGATTCTTTGTGGATCACTATGTGGTGGAAGAGGACAAAAAGCCTGTAACGGATTTCTGCAATCGCGCCTACATCACGGAAAAACTAAAGGGGCTTGAGACGGAGCTGCGTCAGGAGTGCCGCATCGTTCTGGATGGGGAGGAACGATGGGTCAGCAACGTGGTCATGCGCGGCGAGATCGAAGATTCTGAATATGCGATGATTTTTCTGCGGGACATCACAGAGTCCAAAGCAGAGACGGCACGGCGGATGCAGATGGCCTCAGATAACGCATCGATGGATCTTTTGATCAAGAGTATGGTGCGCCTGCTGGACCGCTTTGTCGTCTGCGATCTGGAGAATGACCGGTATCGGTTCTATAATCTGCAAGGTGAAATGATATACGCGCCGACGGGAACCTACCATGATTTTGTGGAGCAGGTGGTTGCAAAGTATAAGACACTGGAACCGCTGGACGCATTGGCTGCTCTGATTTCACCGGAAAATATCCGAAAGAATCTGCAGGGCGAGAACGACATCTACAAATTTGAATACTGCTCCATAGATGAGAACACCTATAAGACCGCTTCCTTCATTCCGCTGGAGTGGGATGGCAAAAAGCTGGTCAAAGCACTGTTGGCATCTATGGATGTGTCGCAGGAGAAAAAGGCCGAGATCGAATCCCATAAGGCACTGAAGGAAGCGTACCGGGCAGCGGAAAACGCAAGCCACGCCAAGACGGAATTCCTCTCCAATATGTCCCATGACATCCGTACACCGATGAATGCAATCGTTGGCTTGACCGCCATTGCGGGCGCGAATATCGAGAGTCAGGACAGGGTGGTCGAGTGCCTTGGCAAGATCACAAAATCGAGCCGTCATCTGTTGGGACTGATCAATGAAGTGCTGGATATGGCCCGGATCGAGAGCGGGCGAATGAGCCTTGCCGAGGAGGATTTCAGCCTGCCGGAGCTGGTCGATAACCTGCTCACCCTCACAAAACCGGCAATCGACGAGCACAAACATCAGCTCGAAGTCCATGTTGAGCACATTGAGCACGAAGCTGTCTGCGGCGACAGCCTGCGCATCCAGCAGGTCTTTGTGAACCTGATGAGCAACGCCGTCAAGTATACCCCGGATGGAGGAAACATCACTTTCACGATCAAGGAAAAACCGAACGGCTTCTCGGAGCTTGGCTGCTACGAGTTTTCCATCGAGGACAACGGCATCGGTATGACGCCGGAATTCCAGAAGATCATGTTCGAGCCGTTCAGCCGGGCAGACGATCACCGGACGACCAAGGTGCAGGGCACCGGTCTTGGCATGGCCATTGCAAGAAACATCGTCAACCTGATGAATGGTGACATTCAGGTCGAAAGCGCTCCCAACAAGGGAACGAAGATCACGGTCACGGTCTATCTGAAGCTTCAGGAGAACGAGAAAGAACAGGAAAAAGAACTGCTCGATCTGCCGGTACTGGTCGTGGACGATGACAAGACCTGCTGCGAAAGCACCGTTGCAACCCTTCAGGAGATCGGCATAGCGGGCGAATGGGTCCTGACCGGCAAGGAAGCCGTGGAACGCTGCGCGGCGCGGCACAAGACCGGCCGCGACTATTTTGCGGTGATCCTGGACTGGAAGATGCCGCAGATGGACGGCATCGCAACGGCCAGAAGGATTCGGGAATGCGTCGGGGAGGACGTCACGATCATCATCCTGACTTCCTTTGATTTCAGCGAGATCGAAGAAGAAGCCAGAGCAGCGGGCGTGAATGCGTTTATGGCAAAACCGCTGTTCCGTTCCCGTCTGACGGCAACTCTGCGGCAGTTTACATCCGGGAAGAAAGAGAAAAACGCCCGGAACTATCTGGAAGACTTTGCAAAGGAAAACTATGCGGGCAAGCGGATCCTTCTTGTGGAAGACAACGCGCTGAACCGTGAGATCGCAACCGAGATCATAGGCATGACGGGCGTGACCATTGACATTGCCGAAAACGGAAAAATTGCAGTCGAAAAGGTGATGGAAGCGCCAGAAAAGTGGTACGATCTCATTTTTATGGACATCCAGATGCCCATCATGAATGGTTACGAAGCCACTGCTGCGATCCGTGCCCTTGCCGGCAGCCGGGGCAAAGTGCCCATCATTGCCATGACGGCAAATGCCTTTGCCGAGGACGTGCAACTGGCAAAGAACACCGGCATGAACGAGCATATCGCCAAACCGCTTGATTTGAATAAGCTGAACGATGTGCTGAAACAGTGGCTGTGATCTGTGCATTGCCGTAAGGCGCGTGATAAGGCTGAAGCCCCAATTGCTCCAGCCAATGTCAGAGTTTCATAATTGTCCATCAAAAATACGTTGGTACGTTTTACACTGTGACGATTCAAAAAACAGAGGAGAGGTATTTTACTATGATCTACAAAAAGCGATACGGTCAACCGTTTGATACCGAAAGTGTAGTGGGTTCTTTTTTGCCCATGATGGAAACGATCCCCTATCTGACCAAGGAGCCGGATGGTTTCTCCTATGCCATGGAGCCGCAGGATGTCCTGTATGGTCTTGGCGAAAACGTCCGTGGTATCAACAAGCGCGGGTGGGTGTACGAAAGCAAATGCTCCGATGACGGCAACCATACCGAGGGCAAATCCTCGCTGTACGGTGCTTATAATTTTATGATCGTGTCCGGCAAGGATACATTTGGCGTTTTTATCGACTACCCGGGCAAGGTCACCTTTGACTGCGGCTACACCGACCTGGATACCTTACGCATCACGGTGGCCGAGGAAAATTACGATCTCTACATCATTGAGGGCGAAAGCCTGACCGATATTGTGCACCAGTTCCGCCAGTTGGTGGGGCGCAGTTATATTCCGCCCAAATGGGCTTTTGGCAACGCCCAGAGCCGCTGGAGCTACATGAACGAGGACGAGGTCCGCGAGGTGGTGGCAAATTACCGTGCCAACAATATGCCGCTGGACGCTGTGGTTCTGGATATTGATTACATGGAGCGTTACAAGGACTTTACGGTGGATGCGCAGCGCTTCCCGCGTTTTGCAGACTTTGCCGCCGAGATGAAAGCGCAGGGCATCCATCTTGTCCCCATCATCGATGCAGGAGTCAAGGTCGAAGAGGGATATGATGTGTACGAGGAAGGCGTGAAAAACGGCTACTTCTGCACGAATCAGGATGGCACCCCCTTTGTAGCCGGTGTATGGCCGGGACGAGTACACTTCCCCGATATGCTCAACCCGGAAGCCCGCGCTTGGTTTGGCAGTCAATATAAAGTTCTGCTGGATCAGGGGATCGAGGGCTTCTGGAATGATATGAACGAGCCTGCGATCTTCTACGCAGAGGAAAGACTGAAAAAGACCTTTGCTAAAATTGGGGAATACAACGAGCAAAACCTGGATATTTCCAGCTTTGGTGCTTTTACCAGCATGGTGGCAGAGCTTTCCAACAACGAAAACGATTATAAGCTGTTCTACCACAACACCAAACAGGGGCGTATGCGGCACGACAAGGTACATAATCTTTTTGGTTATAACATGACCCGTGCGGCAGGCGAGGCTTTTGAGCGGCTGGAGCCGGACAAGCGCATTTTGATGTACTCCCGTTCTGCCTGCATCGGGATGCACCGGTATGGCGGCATCTGGACCGGCGACAACCATTCTTGGTGGAGCCACATTCTGCTTGCGCTGCACATGATGCCCTCCCTGAATATGTGCGGCTTCCTGTACGAAGGCCCCGACATTGGCGGCTTTGGCAGCAATACCACGGAGGATCTGGTGCTGCGCTGGTACGGCATGGGCATCTTCTCTCCGCTGCTGCGGAACCACTCTGCCAAGGACACCCGCCGGCAGGAACCCTACCGTTTTAAGAACAAGGCTGCCTTTGCCGGTATTTTACAGCTGCGCTACCTGCTGTTGCCCTACATTTACAGCGAGTACATGAAAGCTGCCCTGCACAACGGCATGTACTGTATGCCGTTGGCGTTCGCCTTCCCGGAGGACGACTTTGCCCGCCAGGTGGAGGATGAGGTGATGATCGGTGAAAGCCTGTTGATCGCCCCGGTATATGAGCAAAATGCCCGGGGTCGGTATGTTTATCTGCCGGAGGAGATGCTGCAGGTGCGGGTAAAGTGCAGCGAAAGCAACCGCATCGAAACCAGCGTGCTGCCGGCAGGCCATCATTACATTCCGGTGGAGCTGGATGAAGTGGTGCTCTTTATGCGCAAGGGACACCTTCTGCCCCTTGCCAAGGACGGCAAAAAGATCCAGAGCGTTGCCGATGTGGATTTTGCAGATCTGCGCCTGCTTGCCTATGCTCCCGATGGTGCATCCTATGAATACTATACCGATGACGGCGAGACGAAGGATTATGATAAGCCGGAACATTTTGTGCAGATCACGCTGGATGCGGATGGAAACGCAAAGAGCGATCGTGCTACGGTCAAAGTAGAAGGATAATCGTCAGTCATTACGCAGTTCCTACAGAGTGGCAGCGTTTCAGCTTGAAATGCTGTCACTCTTTTTTGTTGTCTGAATCACAGAGATCGGTTCTGTTTGAGCTGTTTCTGGGCAAGCAGGAACATCACGTCTCCAGAATTTTGTACTGAAAAAAAGGGCTGCTGCACAGGGAACAGACCTTGTGCAGCAGCCCTTTATGGTATGTAGGAACTCAGTCCTTCTTCTCGGCGGTGCGGGCAAAGAAGTTGGCGAGGACGGCACCGGAAATGTTATGCCACACAGAGAACACAGCGCCGGGGATGGTTGCCAGCGGATACTGTGCAAAGTGGGCGGCAGCCAGAGAGGTGGCCAGACCGGAGTTCTGCATTCCGACCTCGATGGAAATTGCACGGCACTTGGTGGAATCCAGCTTCAGCAGCTTCCCCACGCCAAAGCCGGTGAGGTAGCCCAGCAGGTTGTGCAGGATGACCACGGCAAGGATCAGCAGGCCGCTGGTCATGATCTTGGCGGAGTTTGCGGACACAACAGCGCAGATGATGAGCACGATGGCGGTGGTGGAGATCAGCGGCAGCACACGGACGGCGTTCTGGGTGAAAGCATGGAAGAAGTGATTGACCACAAAGCCCAGTGCGATGGGCACCAGCACCACCTTGACGATGGACAGGAACATATTTACAGGGTTCACATTCACGCGCTGGCCGGCATACAGCAGGGTGAGCAGCGGGGTGAGGAAAGGCGCCAGCACGGTGGAAACTGCGGTCATGCCAACGGACAGTGCAACGTCGCCCTTGGAAAGGTAGGTCATCACGTTAGAGGAGGTGCCGCCGGGGCAGGTACCCACCAGAATGACGCCGATAGCAAGCTCAGTGGGCAAGTGGAACAGCTGGGTCAGCGCCCATGCCAGAAAGGGCATCAGGGTGAACTGGGCAATGCAGCCGATGACCACGTCTTTCGGGCGGCTGAACACGACCTTGAAGTCCTCCGGCTTCAGGGTAAGACCCATGCCGAACATGACGATGCCCAGCAGGGTGTTGACCCATGCGGTCTTTACCACACTGAAGGTGCCGGGGAACAGCAGAGCCAGTGCCGCTACCACAATGACGATGGCGGCCATGTACTTGCCCACAAAGTCGCTTACTTTTTCCAATGTTTTCATGATGAAATCTCCTTTTTCAAAACACTTATTTTTGCGGATGCAAAGGCAATGAAACATCCGGAAAATGGCTTTCCCGCAAACAAAAACGCCTTTGTCCCTTACGGTTCGTAAGAGACAAAGGCGTATAAACTCCTCTGCGGTACCACTCTTATTGCCGGTGCAAAGCCCGGCCCCTCAGTGCGCATCCAACAATGCGCGGCCCGTGATAACGGGGGCCTGCCGTTCCCGCTTACTGGGGCGTAGATACCGCCCATTCAGCCGGAAAGCTCGGAGAGGATCTTCCCACGGACGCCCTGCACTGCCTTGCACCATCCGGCAGCTCTCTGCAGCATTCTTTCCGGGTACTCTTTCTCGTCATAGCCGAATATTTCACTGCCACGGAGTATACTCTTCTGCCGGGTCGAAGTCAAGAAAAACGACCCCTCTAGTTTTTCATCCGGCTCACGCCAAAAGTGAAGCTGGCTCATGCAATGGCTGCTTTGTCGTACCCTGCGGGGATTCGCCCTTACCGTGCCGGTGACACGGAGACATTTTTCGTTGCTCATGCCGCAGGGAACTGCTGCTGCCCGGTACTGCGGTGCGTCTGGAAATCGTGGAGCAGCGGGAGATGAAAGATACCGGTGCATCGGATCTGTCCCCGGAGAGTGGCAACAAGCCCTCCGGGGACATTTTTGTTTTTCACTATCTTTTCCGCAGGGGAAAACCATGGTATACTGAACGCAACGAATCCAAAGTTATAAAACAGGAGGTACCGTTATGAAGTGGGGAATTTTAGCGACCGGCACCATTGCCAAAAAGTTTGCATCCACGGTGGAACAGATGGGCGCAGAGGGGGAGCAGCTTGTTGCCGTGGGCTCCCGGCACATGGAAAGTGCCCAGGCGTTTGCACAGCAGTACGGCATTCCCCGCTGCTATGACTCCTACGAAGCCCTTGCCGCCGACCCGGAGGTGGAGGCCATCTATATCGCCACCCCCAATACCCTGCATTACGAAAACTGCAAGCTCTGCTTGGAGCAGGGCAAGCACGTTTTGTGCGAAAAGCCCTTTACCATCCGCCCGGAGCAGGCGCAGCAGCTGTACCGTCTGGCAGAGGAAAAGCACCTCTTTCTCATGGAGGCGTTCTGGATCTGGCTGCTGCCGCTGTACGACCGCCTGCGCGAGATTCTTGCGGCGGGCACCATCGGGGAGCTGAAGCAGATCACCTGCCAGTACGGCTTTGTGGCCTCCGGTGCCCGGAAGGACCGCAAGTTTGATTCCGGTCTGGGCGGCGGTGCGCTGCTGGATATCGGCATCTACAATCTGGGTTTTCTGCGCATCCTTACCGGACAGGACCCGGAGAGGGTGGAGACCAAAGAGGTGCACATCAACGAGTATGGCACCGACGATTACAGCCGCCTTGCGCTGACCTACCCCGGCGGCTGCAAGGCGGAGTCGGTCCAGACCATCGGGCAGGAGCTGGAGCGCAACGCCCGCATCCTCGGCACCAAGGGCAGTATTTTCCTGCCGGATTTCCAGCACGCCGAGACCATGACGCTGGAAGTGGAGGGCAAAGAGCCGGAGGTCATCCGCTGCCCGGTGGACATCAACGGCTTTGAGTACGAGATCCGGGAAGCAAGCCGCTGCGTCAAGCTGGGGCGCACCGGCAGCGACCGCTACACCCCGCAGGACAGCCTTGCCCTGACCCGCCTGATGTACGACACCCGCATGAGCTGGGGCATGAAGTTTGCGGGCGAGGTGTAAGCGCACACCCTGCCGCGGGTCTTTTGCGTGCGAAAACCATGGGACACTAAGAACGACAACTTGGAATTTGAGGAGGTAATATTGTATGTGGTTAATATTTGCATTACTGTCTGCAATATTTGCAGCACTTACCTCTATACTGGCAAAGGTCGGCATAGATGGAGTCAACTCAAATCTTGCAACAGCTATCAGAACTGTTGTTGTGGTAGCAATGGCTTGGGGAATGGTATTTCTCACAAATGCACAGAGTGGAATTGCTGAAATCAGCAAAAAGAGTTGGATTTTTCTTATATTATCCGGGCTTGCAACGGGTGCTTCGTGGCTTTGCTATTACAAGGCATTGCAAGTGGGCGAAGCTTCAAAAGTAGTTCCGATTGATAAATTAAGTGTTGTTATTACATTAATTTTGGCATTTATCTTCTTACATGAAGAATTTACTGCAAAATCCCTGATTGGATGTATGCTGATTACAGCAGGAACATTGATAATGGTTTTATAAATCTCAGTTTGCCGGGCGGACAGGCAACTGAAAACCACACAAAAAACGAGGAAACAGCCATGGTACTTTATTTTACGGGAACCGGCAACAGCCGGTATCTGGCACGGCGCATTGCCGAAAGGCTGGAGATGCCGCTTTGCGACCTGAACGCCCGCATCAAGGCAGGGAATACCGCCCCGGTGCAGACCGGACGGGACGTGGTGCTGGTGACGCCTACCTACGCATGGCGTATCCCCCGGGTGGTGTCGGAGTGGCTGGGCAAAACCGCGCTGACCGGGGCAGAGCGCATCTGGTTTGTGATGGACTGCGGCAGCGAGATCGGCAATGCGGCAGGCTATAACCGGCAGCTTGCGGCACAAAAGCAGCTGCAGTATATGGGCACAGCCCAGATCATCATGCCGGAAAACTACATTGCTATGTTTAATGCACCCCAAAAAGAGCAGGCACGGAGCATCGTGGAGCAGACAGAGCCAGCGCTTCAGAGAGTGTTGACCCGGCTCAGAGCCGGGCAGGAATTTCCTGCACCGAGAGACAACCTCTACGACCGCCTTATGAGCGGCCCGGTAAATCCGGTGTTCTATCGCTTTTTTGTAAAAGCCGATGCCTTCCGGGCAACGGATGCCTGCATCGGCTGCGGTAAGTGCGTGGAGTTGTGCCCGCTGAACAACATCCGTCTGGAAAACGGCAAACCGGTCTGGGGCAAAAACTGCACCCATTGCATGGCCTGCATCTGCTATTGCCCCAAAGAAGCCATCGAGTACGGCAAAAAGAGCAAAGGCAAGCCCCGGTATCACTTTGAAGCACTGGAAAAGCAGCAGGACGTATGAAGAAGAAAAACGATGATGGTAAAAAGTAGATGAAGTATTTATACTTACATGGATTAGGACAAAAACCAGACAGTTGGGACAGAGTAATCAAAGAAACGACGGTTTCGGACAGAAGCGTCAGCTTGAGTCTGGCAGAGATGCTGGAAGGAAAAGCGGCTACCTATGGGGAGCTGTATACTGCATTCTCAGAAGAGTGCAACAAGGAAAATGACGAAATCGTCTTATGTGGGCTCTCTCTGGGTGCTGTTTTGGCACTTAATTATGCAATAGACCATCCGGATAAAGTAAAGGCGCTTGTGTTAATTGCGGCACAATACAAAATGCCTGAAAAATTATTGAAATTCCAGAATATGCTGTTCCGCTTTATGCCAAATGCAACGTTCAAGCAATTTGGATTCCAAAAAGCAGATGTGATCAGTTTGTGCGGCACGATGGCAGAATTGGATTTCAGAGATTCATTGTGTAAGGTGTCTTGTCCTGTATTGATCGTTTGTGGCGAAAAGGACAACGCAAACAAAAAAGCCTCAAAGGAACTTGTCAGCTATTTGAGCGATTCCCACTTCCATGAACTTCTGAAAGCAGGTCATGAAGCAAACATAGAAGCTCCGGAGGGATTAGCGGCAGTGTTACAGAGATTTTATGACAATATTGAATCAATCTGATTTATTAAAAGAGAGACGAGGACTGTCAAGCAAACTCGAAGAACGGGCGGCACAGGCTGTTGCTTGGAAAGCACCTGCGGTGCACGAATCGACGCGGTGATGGCGGCGGGCAACCGGCGGACGAAAAGGCAGAGCTGTCTTTGAAAGAATAAACCTATTGACATGGTGCGAAAATGGGTTTATACTATCCCCAACACAAGGAAAGGAAGCGCAGGCAGATGAAACATACAGCAGATGCCCGGCACAGACTGCCCGGGCGAATGCGCTGCTCCCAGACAAATTCCCGGCAGACAGACTGAGAAAAAACAGGAAGATGCCGTTGTCTGGGAGAAGTGCCCGAACACACATCGTCACAATAAAAGGAGAACCGACAATGGCTGATTATAAACTGTGGAACGCACTGAAGAATGCTAAAAAATATCGCTGGGTGGAACTTTCTCACTCGCTGAACAACGAAAGCCCCTACTGGTCCGGCATCCCGGAAGGCTCTGTGGAGCTGGCAAAGACCGTGTGGGACTGGGGCAAGCCGGAACTGGAATGCCTGATCCAGACCTTCAAATTCCCCGGACAGTTCGGTACCCATATCGACTTCCCAGGCCACTTCATCAAGGGCAAAGCGTTGTCCGAAAAGTACGATGTGAACGACCTGATCTTCCCGCTGGTGGTCATCGATATTTCCGAGCAGGCCAAGAAAGACCCCCGCTACGCCGTGACGGTGGAGGACATCAAGGCCTATGAGGCAAAGTACGGTCCCATCCCGGATGGTGCGCTGGTGGCTCTGCGCAGCGACTGGTACAAGAAGTGGCCGGATATGGATGCGCTGTCCGGCATCGACGCAGAGGGCAAAGAAAATGCCCCCGGCTGGTCGCTGGAAGCATTGGAGTATATCTACAAGGTGCGCAATGCCGCCGCCAACGGCCACGAAACGCTGGATACCGATTCCTCTGCGGTGGCGGAGGAAAAGGGCGACCTTGCCTGCGAGCGCTATGTTCTGGACAACGACAAGCTGCAGGTGGAGGTGCTTGCAAATCTGGATAAAGTACAGCCTGCCGGTGCGGTGGTCATCGTTTCTTATCCCCGCATCGAGGGTGCAACCGGCCTGCCTGCACGGGTCTGGGCCATTACCGAATAAGAGCGGAGAAGTGGGAAAATGTCCTTTGAAAAAGCAAAAGCAGACCTGGAAGAAAAAGGTCTGGGAGACTATGTCATTGTGCTGAACGAGTCCTCGGCAACCGTGGCAGAGGCAGCTCACGCACTGGGCGTAGAGCCTGCCAGCATCGCCAAAACGCTGTTGGATGGACCCTTTTATGATTCGCAGAGTAATGCCGGCAATATTGATTCCGTATTGCAGACGTAAAAACTGTTGACCCTGCGATTGGGCTCCATCTGCAATAAAAAAAGGGCAAGGCCGCCTGATGCCAAGCGACCTTGCCGTTTTGTGCTATATTTTTACTAAAATTAGGCAGTTTCCCGTGTATTCACAGCGCCACATTGACCGGCAGGACATACACGCCGTCGGCGGCGTAGAAGGTGATCTGAGTAATCGTCTTGCCGATGATGGATGCAAAGTAAGGATCATCGGCATTGAAGCCCAGCTTGGTACCATGCCAGATGTTGGTCACATGATGCAGGCCGTACTCACTGCCATCGGCGGTGGTCAGAACTACGCCGTAGACCTTGTTGGCCTTGTAGTCCAGATCAAAACCGGAGATTTTCATCTCGTAGGTGGCGTGGTGACCGTTGGTATTCAGCTCCACAGTGGTGCCCTCTACGGTGGTCTCGGTGGCGTGGACCTTGCCAAACTCCCACTTGCCGCTCAGCAGGTTATACCATGCGGTGATGTAGTAGGCAGGGGTCTCACTGAGCTTGTAGTAAGCGTAGCTCTCGTTCTCAAACAAGGCATCTGCGCCGGTGTAGGTGGTGGTGGATTCCTTGCCCTTCAGGGTAACGGTAATGTCGTAGCTGTCGGCATCGGTGACCTGCTTTGCGTTCTTCAGCGCCCACGGGGTCAGCACCTTGACCGGGAAAGAAACGCCGGTGATGTCAGTGCCGTCCGCGTTGACGTGGTAGGAACCGGCGGCAAGGTTGCCCGCACGGGTCTTGTTCTTGGTGGCGCTGGTCACAGCGTCGATCTCAGATGCGTTGTCCACACCGGCAGCCTTGTAGAAGTCGGCGTAGGGGATGTTCATCTGGACATAGCTGGAGGACTGGCCGTTCTCTTGCTCCACCTCTTCCGCAGCAAAGGCCGGGACTGCCACAGCGCATACCAGCATAGCGGCCGCAAGTGCACCTGCAAATACTTTTTTCAATCTCATGATAACACACCTCTACCTCAGTTTTGAAAAAAAACAGTTAGTTTTACCTAACAATTGATGCAAAAAATACAGGGTCAAAACCCCTCAGATAGTTAGGCAAAACAAATTAGCAAAGTAAAAATAGCACTCCCACCGGGCGTTGTCAAGCAGAAACCGGCAAGTTTGCAGAGGTGAACTTTTCGGTGTGGGAAACGATCTGCATCCTCAATCCCGCAAAGCCCTTGACCTTTTTGCCGGAGCGCAGGACTCTGGCGGCAGGCATCGTGGTGCCCGCGTTGCCCTATCTGCTCAGCTTTGCTGCCGGAGCCATGCTGTATGTGGTGATGGAGGAACTGATCCCGGAAATGTCGCAGGGGCAGCACTCCAACGTTGGCACGGTATTTTTCGTGGTGGGCTTCAGCGTGATGATAGTGCTGGACGTAGCACTGGGGTGACGGTTGGGGGTTCCCGAAAGCGAAATCTCTTTCGGAACCTTCGAAAATGCCTAAACTCCTTGACAGAGGCAACAGCAGGGCGTATTATTTTGGCAGAAGGACCGCTGTGAAGCGACTTTTTATAGAACAGAAAGTTAGCTTTACCTAACTTGCGGAACGAGGAATTGCTGGCCTGTCATCCGGTGCAGTGGGCGCATCTGGTAAAAAGTATTGCATTGTGAACGGTAAACAGAAAGAGGGGGGCATTATGTCCTTTTTTGAAAACACCCGAAAGCCCGTAGGCCTTGGCGGGAAGATCATGGTTGCTATGATGAACTTTGGACACAGCGCAATGGCAGAATGGGGGCTGCACTTTTTACAGCCTGCCCCGGATGCCGTGGTGCTGGACTGCGGCTGCGGCGGTGGAGCGAACATGAAAACGCTGTTGAAACTGTGCCCCAACGGCAAGGTGCAGGGCATCGACTACTCAGCCGTCAGCGTGGAAAAAGCGCGAAAAGTCAATGCCAGAGCCATTGCGGCAGGACGGTGTACCGTGCAGCAGGCAAGTGTGGCAGAGCTGCCGTTTGAAGCGGAGCAGTTTGATGTGGTGACTGCCTTTGAAACGGTCTATTTCTGGCCGGAGCTTGCACAGAATTTCAGAGAGGTTTATCGAGTGCTGAAGCCCGGCGGAATCTTTTTCATCTGTAACGAAGCAAACGGCGAAACGACAAAAGACGACAAATGGACGCAGATCATCGATGGCATGACCATTTATACGGATACTGCACTGAAAGGGTATCTGGAACAAGCAGGATTTTGTCAGATCCAAAGCCACAAAAATAAAAAGGGCTGGCTTTGCGTTACGGCGCAAAAGCGGTGAAGTAGTGCAACCGTAACACTTGGAACAGGGAAGAGCATGGCATGGTTTGCCTGCCGGAAAGCAGAATAAGGAGAACAGGGAGGAACCTATGAAATACAAAATCGAGAAAAACACCGTGCAGGAGACGCTGATCCTCCCGCTGTATTCCCGGAAGCTGTGCACCGAGCTGTATCCGAACCTTTATCGGGACGAAACGGCGGTGCGCTTGCTGAGCGAGATCGACTACGATTTTTCAGAGGCAGAGAAAAATTCCCGCAGCCTGATGCAGCGCTTCGGTGCGCTGGAGGTCGCCATGCGGCAGAATGACCTTGCCTTTGAGGTGCGGGCGTACCTGAAAAACCACCCCTGTGCGGCAGTGGTCAATCTGGGCTGCGGGCTGGACAACACCGGCAGAGTCTGCGACAACGGCAGATGCAAGATCTACAATCTGGACTTCCCGGATGTGATCGCCTTGCGGCAGCAGCTGCTGCCCGCCGGGGAGCGGGAACAAAACATCCCCTGCGACCTGAAAGACCCCGCATGGTTTGACAAGATCGATGCCTCCGACGGGGCGGTGTTTTTTGCCTCCGGGGTGTTCTATTACTTCCTGACCCAGCAGGTTCGGGAACTGGTGCAGGGGATGGCAGATGCTTTTCCAGGCGGGGTGCTGGTCTTTGATGCCGCCAACCGCACGGCGGTAAAGATGATCGCCAAAACGTGGCTCAGGACGGCGAAAATCAAGGATGTGGGAGCATATTTCGCGGTTTCGGATGCGAAAAGCGAGCTTTCCCCATGGGACAGCCGTTTGCAAGTGTCCAGCCGGGGCTATATGCTGGGGTACAACGATTTGAAAGACCCTTCCGTCAGCGGCTTTTTCCGGTTTCTTGCAAGGGTCGGGGACAACGGGATGAAAATGCAGATCGTGAAGATCGGATTTGGAGACAGACAATGAAATATGCCGGGATGCCCTTTGGGATGTGGGTGCTGTTTGCCGGTTCCTTTCAAAAGCAGCTGACCGCAGCCCCTACTCGTGGAACAGTGTTCTGTATATAGCAGCAATATGAAAGCAGTATTTCACAGCGGGGCATGATGAATCTATAATAGTAGTTGGAAATAAACAGAAAGAAGGTCTTTTTGATGGCAACGATATTTCCAAGAGAAGAAAAGGCAGAGGCACTGTTCGGGGAGATCCTGAAAAATCCAGAAGCCTGCCACCGCCTGATGGATACCTTCAACGACTCGCTGGACATGGCAGACGTACTGGATGCGCCGGCCGTGAGTGCACAGCAGTTTGCCGCGGCGCTGTTCAATGCCTACGAGAACAAGGATCTGTCTGCCTTTCTGATGGCGATCTGCCAGCACAGTATGTTTGACCTGCTACGGAACGCTGCCCTGATCCCGTTCAAATTCAACGCCGATGGTCAGCCGAACCCGGTGATCCTGACGGATGATGCCGGCGTTCTTTTGCCGAACAACAAATTTGTCGTGAGCAGCAAAGTATACGACCGGTTCACCCGGGTGTTCCAGAAGCAGGAAAGGGTGAAAATGTACCTTGCCAGCGGCTACTGCAAGTATCACGGCTACGACGAAGGCTCGATGGATGTGGTGGAGTACCACTACAACCAGCATTTGGGGTTGCTGCTGATCTACGAACTGCCGGACACCGTGAAGCAGAAGGTAACGGAAGCGGAGGCCTACTCCACCGTCTGGGATATCCAGATGAAGCTGCAGCACGCACTGCCCCGTTCCGTGGTCTACTATGGACAGGATACGCTCAAGGACGGCGGAACCCGCTACGATGAACTTGGCGTTTTTCTGCCGCTGGAACACTTTGCCGACCGGCTGGAACGCCATGTGGAAACTGCTACCAAGATCGTTTACGGCGAGTAAACGCCCTGTAAACGAACTCCCTTTAGAAGTGCATCACAGCAAAACAAAACGCAGCGAACCGTTAAATGATTCGCTGCGTTTTGCCTTATAAGGGAGAATGGAAATGCTGCACATCAGGTGCAATAACGGAAAGTCTTGTCAGTGACAATACGGGCGAAGATCAGCCCTAACGGCAGTGCCACGATGATGAGAATGGCATCTGCAAACCATGTGGCGGAGTCCATCAGAGACAGGATGCCCAGATTATAGATGGCACGGTAGAAATACAGTCCCGGTACCATGATAACGATGGACGGCACGGTGACGGAGATGCGGGGATAACCGACGGCGCTTTTCAGGCAGGAGGCCAGCAATCCGGACAGCAGTGCGCCCAGAAACGCTGCAATAGCGGGCGGAAAGCCCGCAAGGCTCACCAGCTCCAGCCGGAACGTGTTCGTTACCGCACCGATAAGGGCGGCGCAGACTGCCAGGTTCCGGGGACTGTTGAACATGAGCGAAAAGCCGAACACACCGCCAAAACTTGCCAGCAGCCGGAACACGATCTCTTCCGGGAGTGTCAGGCTCAGGGCAGGGAACTGCACCGGCTGCAAATGCAGCAGCAGTGCCATGATCCAAGCCGTCATGGTTGCCACCAGAATGATGAGGACGGCGTAGGCCAGACGTTCCAGCCCGGAGCGCATATCCAGCTTGGCAAGGTCGATGCCGCTGGTAATGAACGGAAAGCCCGGAATGATGAAGAGCATGGAGCAGATATACCCCGCCTCGTGCTGCACCGATACGGCAAACAGCACCTCTGCCAGCTTCAGCAGGATGGCATACACGAGGCTTGCTGAACAGACCGACGCCGTAATGCCCAGAAACAGGGTGAAATGGTGCTTTGTCAGCTTGCACCGTACAAAGTTGCCGATGCCTGCACCGCAGAAAGCACACAGCATTTCCACAATGCCGCCGCCAAGCAGAAAGGTGAAGCAGCCGCAGGCCAGTGCAGCTGCAAAGCCCAGTGCGATGGGCGAATACAAGCCGTGAATGCGCTCGATCTCATCGAGGTGGCTGTGCAGCTCTTCGCCGGTCATAAATTTTCCTTCCCGGTCGAAGTCGTTGACGAAATGCTCCAGCCGGTTCAGCCGGGAGGTATTCACGCCCGTATTTGTCAGACAGAGTGACTGGGTATAACACTGGTCACCGTCAAAGCAGGTGAACTCAATGGACAACAGGCCGATGTCCGCTGTTGTTGTGACTCCCAGCTCCCGCGAAAGGGTGTTCATGGAGCTTCGGACACGCCATGCGCCGGTGCCGCATTCCAGCAGCATCAGCCCGGTGCGTCCAATGACGGAGGCTTTTTCCACAAGCCCCGCCTCGGTAATGGGAACGCCCTTGCTGGCCGACGCATAATCGTGCCAGTAGACTTCCATGTGATTTTTGATGATCTCACTTTGCCGTTGTCCCATACCGGAAAGCCTCCTTTGTGATATGGGAATGTTGCAGCCGTTTCAAGACTGCGGTGCTATTATAAGGGAAATTGCAGGGCGGGTAAAACGTATCTTGGATATGCCGGCAATATTCGTTTGGTATTTCAAAGAAGAAAATACGTTGCGTTTTTGGCGGCTCTGCGGGAGGATAGAAAAAACACGCCGAAAGGAAACTGCCGTGACCCTTCAACAACTCCGCTGTGTCACGGCTGTTGCCGGCAGCGGCACCATTACTTGATAACTGCATACGATAAAACCAAAGGGAGCTCTGTCCGGACTTTCGTCCGTGACGGAACTCCCCTTTTTTAGCTTTATAGAAAAACCATAAGTCATCTGCCACGGTCAACGGAGCAAGAACCACACGCCCAGCAGGAGCGCAAGGAAGATCAGGTTGGACAGGGTGAACAGCCCAAAATACTGCTTCTTCCCCTGTGGCAGCTCCCGTGCGATCTGCCGGTAGGAAATAAGACTGGCCATGGATGCGATCAAAGTGCCAAGACCTCCCAGATTGGTGCCGATGATGAGGGCTTGTGTCTCTGCCGTGAACCCGGACAGCAGCAGGGCGGCGGGAACATTACTGGTGACCTGCGAAGCAAGAACCGCCACAAGAACTTCCCGGCCGGTCAGAAACTCCTGCAGCCAGCCGGAAAAGGCCGGAATGCGCCCCAGATTGCCAATGAAGATGAAAAAAGCCACAAAGGTCAAAAGCAGGGAATAGTCCACTGCCCGTAAGGTGTGAGGGTCTGCAAAAAGGGCGCAGACGAGTACAGCGGCAAAGGCAATGCCATAGGGCAGCACCCGGATCACGGACAGCAGGCAGACGGCAAACAACACCAGATACAGCAGGATGATCTTCTGATCTCCCTGAGATGCAGAAGAAGAAACAAGCTCGTCCACGGAGAGGGCGGCAGAGGCTTTCCGGCAGACCAGCGCTGCCCAAGCCAGAAGCAGGAGCAGAGAGACCAGGGTGTAGGGCAGCATAAGAAGCACAAATCCCCCGATGCTCATGCCGCTTTTTCCGTAAAGATAGAGGTTCTGCGGGTTGCCGATGGGGGTCAGCATGCTGCCAAGGTTTGCTGCAATGGTCTGCATACAGACAACCGGAATCAGAAGAGAGCGGCGGACATCCGCTCCCAGACGGCTCAGGACCACGAACGTAAAGGGAACGAAAGTCAGCAGGGAAACATCGTTGGTGATGAACATGCTTCCGAAAAAGCACAGCCCGACCAGTACCAGCGTCAGCTGAAAGGTGCTGTGGGTGCGGGACAGCAATGCCCGGCCCAGTCCATCAAAAAAGCCCTGCCGCCGCAGCCCGGCCATGACCGTCATCAGGGAAAACAGAATCGCCAGCGTGCGCAGGTCGATGTAGCCGAGATACTGCACATCCGGCAGAACAAAGAAAGCGGAGACAACGGCCAGAACAGCGGCTGCGGTGAGGACCGTTTCCTGCTGAATGAATTGTTTGAGTTTCATAGAGACACATCCTTATAGTTGCAAAGGCAGTCCTGATGCGGTGCCAGACGGCCTTTTTTGTATTTCAGAGCAACAGCTCAAACGACCCGATCATCAGCGGCATGGTCAGGATGGAAAGCAGCGTGCTCAGGACATAGATCGCGCTGGAATGAGAAGCATCCCGGTCATAGAGCTGTGCCATGGAGGTGACTGTTGCACAGGCGGGGGTAATGGCAGAAAGGTAGACCGTCATCAGGATGGGCTTGCCGTCCGGAATCCAAAGGGATGCGTGAACTGCCCAAAGCAGCAGAACGATGACCAGCGGAACACCCAGCAGACGCAGAAATACCGGCAGATAGTTGCGCGGGGTGCAGAAAACCTTTTTCAGGGGCACTTCCGCAATGGCCATGCCTGCCAGCAGCATTCCCATGGGGCCGATCATATTGCCGACACTGCTCAGTGTGCTGGTGATCGGGGTGGGCAGCGAGATGTGCAGCAGGTACAGTACAGCACCAGCTGCAATGGCGATCAGGTTGACATTGGTAAGGAGCTTGCGCCATTCCAGCCGGGCAGAGCCCTGCAGGCAGGCGCTTGCATGGGTCCAGAGCAGCACCAGCTGTACAATGACAAAGGCGCAGGAGTAGACAACATATTCCTCCCCCAGCAGGGCCTGCACAATGGGGATGACCAGCGCGGCGGCATTGCTGTAAATGATATTGACCTGCTCCACGGCGTCCAGCTTGAGAGCTTTGCGGAACAGCGCATTCAGAAGCAGAAATACAACGTGCATTCCAACGGCGATGCCCATGGAATAAAGCAGCCCGGTGCGGATCTCCGGTGTATCCTTGATCTGAAAGGCGTTCAGAACGACACAGGGCATGACCAGATAGACAAAGACCACAGACAGCACCTTACTGTCCGATGCCTTCAACAGGCCGGTTTTTACAACGGCATATCCCATCAGCAGAATCAGAAATAGCTGCGCGATCTGCTGCATCAATAAAAGGCTGATTTGCATTTGGATCTCCTCTTTTGCAATTCGTTTTTGCAGCACAATCCTACTCCATTAGCGGGGCATCGTCAAGAGAAAACAGAAAAAATACGATTCGAGCAAGAAAAAACGGATGGCTCCGCAGAACCATCCGCTAAAATCTGAGATCCACCTAGCAGCGAAAGGATCCATACATGCCCATTTTTGTATCGTTACTCGGAAGATATGCTCACTTATGCCTATGGGGGTTTCTGGCCATTTCCCTTGTTGATACAATTCAACACACATCCTTTTGTATTCATAACTGTATCGCATAAAAATACCCCCAATACTGGGTGTCCAGTATTAGGGGTACATATTAAAATGCTGCCACTCTTTTTTTGTTGTCCGAATCACAGACAAAATAGCTGCTCTATCTTGAAAACAGCGTAAAGATTTGCTTTAATAAGATAAATGGTTGTATCTTTTGCAAAGGAGGGCAGAAGTATGGCAGCGCAGCGCACCTATCTGGCAATCGACCTGAAAAGTTTCTACGCCTCGGTGGAGTGCGTGGACCGCCATCTCGACCCTCTGACCACCAATCTGGTGGTGGCGGACGCCTCCCGTACCGAAAAGACCATCTGCCTTGCAGTGTCGCCCTCCCTGAAAGCCTACAAGATACCCGGCAGAGCGCGGCTGTTTGAAGCCGTTCAGCGGGTGAAAGAGGTCAACGCCCAGCGGCTGCAGACCGCCATCCGGCAGAAAAAGGCAGCCCGGGGAGAGGACGGCAAATATCACTTTGCCAGCACCTCTTTCGATGCCAACGCCCTGAACGCAGACCCGGCGCTGGGCTTGAGTTACATCATTGCGCCGCCCCGGATGCAGCGGTATCTGGACGTGTCCACCCAGATCTACAAGACCTACCTCAAATATGTGTCCCCGGCGGATATCTACCCCTACTCCATCGACGAGGTTTTCATTGATGTGACGGGCTATCTGCCCTATTACCACATGAGCGCCCACGAGCTTGCCATGACTATGGTGCGGGAGGTACTGACCAACACCGGCATCACCGCAACGGCAGGCATCGGCACCAACCTCTACCTTGCAAAGCTGGCCATGGACATTGTGGCAAAACACATCCCGGCGGACAAAGATGGTGTCCGCATTGCGGAGTTGAACGAGCAGTCCTACCGGTATCTGCTGTGGAACCACAGACCGCTGACGGATTTCTGGATGACCGGCCCTGGTACTGTCAAGCGGCTGGAAGCCCACGGCATTTATACGATGGGGGACTTGGCACGGTTTTCCATCCACGGGGAAGATCGTCTGTATGAGATTTTCGGCGTGGATGCAGAGATTCTCATTGATCATGCATGGGGCTATGAGCCCTGCGGTATGGCTGAGATCAAAAGTTACAAGCCCGGCACCAACAGCATCAGCGAGGGGCAGGTGCTGACCTGCCCTTACCCCAACGATAAAGCAAAACTCATCGTCCGGGAAATGGCGGAAATTCTGATGTTCCGGCTCACGGAAAAGAAGCTGGTGACGGAATCCATCACTTTGGAGGTGGGCTACGACCGGGAGAACGTGGACAACGGCGGCTATCGTGGCCTGACCCAGACCGACCGCTACGGCAGAACCATCCCCAAGGCAGCCCACGGCACTATCCGGTTCGATGCCCCTACCAATCTGGGCAGCACCCTCATCAACGAAAGTGCAAAGCTGTTTGAGCGCATCACCGACCCGGCGCTGACGGTGCGGCGCATCACCCTCAACGCCAACAAGGTCACGCCGGACGAGGGGATCTATCAGGTGGACTTTTTCACCGACACCAAGAAGCTGGAAAAGGAGAAGAAACTCCAGCAAGCCATGTTGGGCATCAAGAACAAGTACGGCAAAAATGCGGTGTTGAAAGCCAGCAGCTACGAAGAGGGTGCCACCATGCGCCAGCGCAATGCGCAGATCGGCGGGCACAGTGCAGGAGGTTCGGATGGAAAACTACGAAAATAGCAAGATCGGGCGGGAGACTGCCCAAAAGTATGGAGATATCCTGGAGATGGAACGCCCCCAGACCGAAGAATCCCTCCGTAAGCACCCGCGCATGACCTTACAGAACCGGGCAAAGATCTTTTCGCCTTTCTCTCCGCTGCGAGGTTACGACGAGCAGCTTGCCGCAGAAAAACAGCGCACCGAGCGTGTGGCTAAGCGCATTCTGACCGAAGAAGAAATATCGGCTCTCTCCGATCGGCTGATGCAGGTCACCAAGGGCATGACCATCACGGTGCGGTACTTCAAGGAGGACACCGCCCACCCGGAGGTTCCGGCGGTGGGCAACTACATCACCCTGACCGGAAAAGCGGACCGCATCGACCCGGTGTTCCGCACCCTGCAGGTGGGCGACATCGTGGTGCCCTTTGAAGATCTGGTGGAGGTCAGCGGGGAGGGCATCATGGACATCGATGCATATCTGGGAACCGGACTTTTTTACCAGCAGCTCTTCCGAGATGTGGGAGAAAGGCAGGAGTAAAGATTCAGACTTTCCACCAGTGTGTCTATGCCGTGGTTGCGTCTGGGAAGAAAATACAGTATAATGGTCACAGAGATTCCATGGGTTTCTGAACAAGAAAAACGCCGCCATTGCGGCAGAAAACGAGGAAATGAATATGAATCTGCCTGAAAAGAAACAGCGCTGGGTCTACCATGCTGAGGCTCTGCCGCAGCCCGCCGGGGCGGGCGTCACCCGCCGGGTGCTGGCTTATACCGACGGCCTGATGTGCGTGGAGAACACCTTTGAAAAAGGAGCCGTGGGTGCTTTACATCACCACCCGCACACCCAGATCACCTATGTGGTGTCAGGCGCGTTTGAATTTACCGTGGACGGCGAGACCCATACCGTCCGGGCAGGGGATACCATCCTGAAAGAGGACGGCGTGGAGCACGGCTGTGTCTGCACCGAGGCCGGTGTCCTGCTGGACATCTTTACCCCCATGCGGGAGGATTTTGTCTAAGTAAAGTGCAGACCGAACCAGAATCAAAGCAAAACAGCACCCTGAACGCTCTTTGCAGCGTCTCAGGGTGCTGTTTTTACAGAGAAATTACGGATTACTTGCTCTGGATGTACTCGTCGATGGCCTTGGCGGCGGCCTTGCCGGCCCCCATGGCCTTGATGACGGTAGCGGCGCCGGTCACGGCGTCACCGCCAGCGTACACGCCCTCGCGGCTGGTCTTGCCCTCATCGCCCTCGGTGACGATGCAGCCATGCTTGTTGGTCTCCAGGCCCGGGGTGGTGGAGCGGATGAGCGGGTTGGGGCTGGTGCCCAGGCTCATGATGACGGTGTCCACATCCATGGTGAACTCGCTGCCCTTTTTCTCAATGGGGCGGCGGCGGCCGGAAGCGTCCGGCTCACCCAGTTCCATCTCGATGCAGGTAATGGCCTTGACGAAACCGTCCTCATCAGGCAGGATCTCCACAGGGTTGCAAAGGGTCTTGAAGATGATGCCCTCCTCCTCGGCGTGCTCAACCTCCTCCTTGCGGGCGGGCAGCTCGGCCATGCCGCGGCGGTAGACGATGTAGACCGTCTCAGCACCCAGGCGCAGAGCGCTGCGGGCAGCGTCCATGGCCACATTGCCGCCACCCACAACGGCCACTTTCTTGCCGGTGCGGATGGGGGTCTTGCTGGTGGGCAGGTAGGCTTTCATCAGGTTGGAACGGGTGAGGAACTCATTGGCGGAGTACACGCCTTTGAGGCTCTCGCCGGGGATGCCCATAAAGCGGGGCAGGCCGGCACCGGAGCCTACAAAAACGGCCTCATAGCCGTACTCGCCCATCAGCTCGTCGATGGTGAGCACCTTGCCGATGACCATGTTGCACTCAAAATCCACGCCCATCTTCTTCAGGCCGTCGATCTCCTGCTGGACAATGGCCTTGGGCAGACGGAACTCGGGGATGCCGTACATCAGCACGCCGCCGGCCACATGCAGGGCCTCGTACACGGTGACTTTATAGCCCAGCTTGGCCAGATCGCCTGCAGCGGTCAGGCCGGCAGGACCGGCGCCGATGATGGCGACTTTGTGGCCGTTGGACGCGGGAACGATGGGAGCGGTGTGGACATTCTCGCGGTGCCAGTCGGCCACAAAGCGCTCCAGACGGCCGATGCCGACGGGCTCGTTCTTGATGCCGCGGGTGCACTTGCCCTCGCACTGGCTCTCCTGCGGGCAGACACGGCCGCAGACGGCAGGCAGGGAAGAAGAGCGGTTGATGACCTGATAAGCGGCCTCAAAATCGCCCTCTGCCACATGGCCGATGAATTCCGGGATATCAATGCCAACGGGGCAGCCCGTCTGGCAGGGTTTGTTTTTGCAGTGGACGCAGCGCTTGGCCTCGTTGACAGCCATCTCAGCGGTGTAGCCCAGTGCCACTTCCTCAAAGTTCTTGTTGCGGACGTTGGGGTCCTGGGTGGGCATGGGGCATTTCTTCGGGTCCATATTGAAAGCCATCTTATTTTACCTCCTGATTCAGCAGATTGCAGGCTGCTTCGCGGGCGCGGGCCTCAAAGGGGCGGTACATGGTGCCGCGGGCCATTGCCTCGTCAAAATCCACGAGGTCGCCGTCAAAGTCGGGGCCGTCCACGCAGGCAAACTTGGTCTGGCCGCCCACGGTCAGGCGGCAGCCGCCGCACATGCCGGTGCCGTCGATCATAATGGGGTTCATGGAGACGATGCTTTTCAGGCCATGCTTCTGGCAGGTCTTGACCACAAACTTCATCATGATGAGCGGGCCGATGGTGATGACCAGATCGTACTGGTTGCCGGCGGCCACCAGCTCGTCCAGGGCAGCAGTGACGACGCCCTTGGTGCCGTAGCTGCCGTCGTCGGTCATCACACGCAGCTCGTCGCTGCAGGCCTTGAACTCGTCCTCGAGGATGAGCAGGTCTTTGCTGCGGAAACCGACCACGCTGTGCACCACGCAGCCCTGCTCGTGCAGTTCACGGGCGATGGGCAGTGCGATGGCGCAGCCCACGCCGCCGCCGACCACGCAGACCTTTTTCAGGCCCTCCACCTCTGTGGCGCGGCCCAGGGGGCCCACAAAATCGTGGACGCTCTCGCCCACCTTGAGGCTGTTCAGCTCCATGGTGGTGCCGCCCACGATCTGGAAAATGATATCCACAGTGCCTGCCTCGCGGTCATAACCGGCCACGGTCAGGGGAATGCGCTCGCTGTCCTCAAACGGGCGCACAATGATAAACTGGCCCGGCTTTGCTTTTTTGGCAATGAGCGGGGCTTCAATGACCATCTTTGTCACGGTGGGGTTCAGCGCGACTTTCTCAGTGATCTTATACATTGCGTTTGCTCCTTTTTCTGGCAAGATCTCAGTGCATGAAAACGCGTCTGCCCTGCCCGCACGGCAGGCTACAGACGCGGAACACTTCAGGCAACAATTTGACAAAATAATTATAACGGTTTTAGGATGGAATTGCAATTAAATTCTCTTCGTGTCAGCGGCGGCAAACTTGACCAAACAAAAAACTTGAAAAAAATGCAAATTTGTGGTTGACAATGGCCCCGGGGTGCGGTATAATAATCGACGTCGCCGGGAACAACACCCCGGGACGCCACATGGAGTATGCGGCCGTAGCTCATCTGGTAGAGCGCCACCTTGCCAAGGTGGAGGTAGCGAGTTCGAGCCTCGTCGGCCGCTCCATTATTGTGGAAGTTTAGCTCAGCTGGGAGAGCATCTGCCTTACAAGCAGAGGGTCAGCGGTTCGAGCCCGTTAACTTCCACCATGTGGCCCGGTAGCTCAGTTGGTTAGAGCACCAGCCTGTCACGCTGGGGGTCGTCGGTTCGAGCCCGATCCGGGTCGCTTTTATTTGCCTCTGTAGCTCAGTCGGTAGAGCAGGGGACTGAAAATCCCCGTGTCATTGGTTCGATTCCGATCGGAGGCACCATTATGCGGCCGTAGCTCATCTGGTAGAGCGCCACCTTGCCAAGGTGGAGGTAGCGAGTTCGAGCCTCGTCGGCCGCTCCAACACGAAGCCATCATCAATGCGTATTGCAAAGATGATGGCTTTTTTGTTTGATTCTCGGAGTGGGAAAGTTTGCAGATGTTGACAGAATCTGCGAATGCCCTTATACTGGTATCGTTCGGTTTTGAAAAGCATATAGGGCGAGCCGGGCCTGCCTTGCGGGCAGGGCGGCTCGCCTTTGTGCGCGTTTTTGCTGATGGATAGGAAAAGGAGGGAAACGTTGCAGTGATCTTTGGCAAGTACATCAACCGCTACTACCTCAAGAATGCTCCGGTGCTTCTGCTGGGCCTGGCGGCACTGCTGACGGTGGACTACATCCAGCTTTTGATCCCCCGGCTTTACCGGCTGGTGATCAACGGGGTCAACCTGGGGCAGGTGGTCGTGGACGGGCAGACTGTGGCTTTTGGCAAAGAGGTGCTGTTCCAGCACATCTGCCTGCCTATGATCTACATTATTATATTGATGGTGCTGGGCCGCTTTTTGTGGCGCGTCTGCTTCTTTGGCAGTGCCGTGCGGGTCACGGCAGACCTGCGGGAGCGGATGTTTGACCACAGCCGCCAGCTCTCCCAGCAATATTATCAGGTCAACAAGGTGGGCAACCTGATGAGCCTGTACACCAACGACCTGGATACCATCCAGGAGTGCTTTGGCGATGGCGTGCTCATGTTTTTTGACGCCCTGACCCTTGGCCTGCTGGCCCTTTGTAAAATGTGGAACATGGATCACCAGCTCACGCTGTTGGCCCTGATCCCGGCGCTGCTGATGCTGGCCATTGGCACCGTGATGGGCAAGACGATGACCAAGACCTGGGAGAAGCGCCAGCAGGCTTTCTCCGACCTCTCAGACTTCGCGCAGGAGAATTTCTCCGGCATCGCGGTCATCAAGGCCTTTGTCAAGGAACTGAAAGAGCTGATCGCGTTCCGGAAGCTCAACAAGGAAAACGAGAAGATCAACGTGGAGTATACCCGCATCTCGGTGCTGCTGGAGATCATGGTCACCCTGTTGGTGGAGTCGGTCATCTGCGTGATCCTGGGTTTTGGCGGCTATCTTGTCTACGTCGGGCAGTTCAACGCGGGCCAGCTGGTGGAGTACATCGGTTACTTTGAGGCCATCGTCTGGCCCATCATGGCCGTGGCCATGCTCATTGAAAAATCCTCCCGTGGCAAGGCGTCCCTCAACCGCATCACCGAGCTGCTGGATGCCCCCATTGATGTGGCGGACCGTCCCGGCGTGCCGGATCTGGCCAATGTGCAGGGCAGCGTGGAATTCCGGGACCTGACGTTCCGCTACCCGGACGGCGAGTTCGATGTGCTCAAAAACATCAGCTTCACGATCCAGCCCGGCGAGAGAGTGGGCATCGTGGGCAAGACGGGCGCGGGCAAGACCGCTCTGGTAGACCTGCTGCTTCGCACCTACAACGTGCCGGACGGCACCCTGTTTGTGGATGGCAAAGACGTCAACACCGTTTCTATCCACTCGGTGCGCAACGCCTGCGCCTATGTCCCGCAGGACAACTTCCTCTTCTCGGACACCATCGCCCATAACATCGGGTTTGGTGTGGATGACGCTACCCGGGAGGACATTGACCGTGCTGCCGCGCTGGCGGACGTCCGTGACAACATCGTGGACTTTAAAGACGGTTATGAGACCGTGCTGGGCGAGCGCGGCGTGACCGTTTCCGGCGGCCAGAAGCAGCGCATCTCCATTGCCCGCGCCCTGCTCAAGAACGCGCCCATCCTGATTCTGGACGATTCCGTCTCGGCCGTGGACACTCGCACCGAGAAGATCATTCTGGACAACCTCAAGGCCAGCCGGGCAGGGAAGACCACCCTCCTCATTGCCCACCGCATTTCCACGGTGGAGGGGCTGGACAAGATCATCTTCCTTGAGGATGGCCGGGTGGAGGCCGTGGGCCCCCACGACAGCCTGTATGCTTCCTGCCCCGAGTATCGCCGGATGGTGGACCTCCAGCGGCTGGAAGATGAGGTAGGAGGTGACAGCAATGGCTAATGTGAATCCGCTTCTGCTGGTGGGAGCCGTTATTGGTGTGGTCACGGCCCTGCTGGTGTTTGCCTACGCCTCCGTCAAGGACAAGAAAGGATCCATGGGCTTTGAACGGAATATGGCCGATGGCGAGATCGTGCGCCGTCTGGTCCAGTACGCCAAGCCCTATGGCGGAAAATTCATCATTGTGGGCTTTCTGGTTCTCTTCTCCATCAGTTACGATATCGCGTCTCCTCTCATCGTGGGCTATATTGAAGAGCTGGTGGTAGGGGACTTTACCCTCGACCATCTGTTTGCCTCGGTGGCGGTCTATGCGGGCGTGCTCGTCTTCTCGATGCTGAGCACCTATTTCCAGGCTGTCATCCTCCAGAAAGTGGGGCAGCGCATCATTTCCGACCTGCGCGAAGACCTGTTTACTCACATCGAGTCACTGGCTCACGAACAGCTCAATGAGATCCCGGTGGGCAAGCTGGTCACCCGCGTGACCAACGACACCAACGCCATCTCGATGATGTTTACAAACTTGCTGGTCAACCTGACCAAGAACGCGTTCGTCATTCTGGGCATTCTGGTGGCGATGCTTTGCCTCAACTATGAGCTGACCCTGATGGTGCTCTGCTTTGTGCCGTTCATCGTCATCTTCACGGTCATCTTCCGCAAGTTCTCCCGCCGGGCTTACCGCAAGGTGAAAGATGCCACGACCGACATCAATACCTATCTTTCCGAGAACCTCTCTGGCATCAAAGTGACCCAGATCTTTGGCCGGGAAGACGAGAAGATGACTGAGTTCCGCCAGAAGAGCCAGACTCTGGCCCGGGCGAACCAGGAGCAGATCTTCGTTTTTGGCGTGTTCCGCCCGCTGGTGTATATGCTTTATATCAGTTCCATTCTCTGCCTGTTCTATCTGGGCGGCATGGGCCACCTGACGGGGGCCACGTTCCTGGGGCAGAGCATTTCGTCCGGCACCATCGTCACGTTCTACATGTACATCTCCAAGTTCTTTACGCCGATCCAGAACCTGGCGGAGCAATTCAACTGGCTGCAGTCGGCCTTTGCGTCGTCGGAGAAAGTTTTCTCCATCATGGACATTGAGCCCAAGATGCAGGATGCCCCGGACGCCATCGAGCTGGAGGACATCAAGGGCGAGATCGAATTCAAGGATGTCTGGTTCAGCTATATCCCCGGCGAGTGGGTGCTGCAGGGCGTTTCGTTCCATGTGAACCCCCGCCAGACCGTGGCATTCGTGGGCTCCACGGGCTCCGGCAAGAGCACGATTCTCTCCCTCATCTGCCGCAACTATGAGTTCCAGAGAGGTGAGATTTTGATTGACGGCATCGACATCCGCAAGATCAAAATTTCCTGCCTGCGGAAGCACTTTGGCCAGATGCTGCAGGATGTTTTCCTCTTTTCGGGCACCATCCGCTCCAATATTGTCCTGCGGGAGGAGAACATCCCGGATGAGGAGATCATGGAGGTCTGCCGCTATGTCAACGCGGACCACTTCATCAACAAGCTGGACCACGGCCTGGACGAGGAAGTCCGGGAGCGGGGCAACAACTTCTCGGCAGGCCAGCGCCAGCTGCTCAGCTTTGCCCGCACCATCCTGCACAAGCCCAGCGTGATGATCCTGGACGAGGCCACCGCCAACATCGACACCGAGACCGAGCTGCTGATCCAGGATTCGCTGGAAAAGATGCGCTCGGTGGGCACCATGCTCATTGTGGCTCACCGCCTGTCCACCATTCAGCACGCGGACAACATCATTGTGCTCTCGCACGGCAAAATTCTGGAGCAGGGCACTCACCAGCAGCTGCTGGCCCGGCACGGGCGGTATTACCAGCTCTACACGCTGCAATACCACAAAGAGCAGCTGAATCTGCAATAAAGGAAATCAAAAGACAAAACGCTCCCGCATTGGGCCAAGACCCTTTGCAGGAGCGTTTTTTGAGAACAGTTTCGTTTTACGCCATCGTGAGCACCAGCGCGCACAGCGGCAGGGTGAGGATGCTGAGCAGGGTGGTGAGCACAACGCACCCGGCGGCAAACTGCTCATCGTGGCCGAACTGCACCGCAAACACCGAGGTGATGGCAGCGGCGGGGCAGCACTCGAGCAGCAGCACGACCTGTGCGGCCATCCCGAAGCGGAACAGCCCCAGCAGAGCAAAGGCCCCAAGGCAGAGGGCCGGGATGACCAGCATCCGCACGGCGGCCAGTTTCCAGATGGGGCGGCTGCAAACGATGCTCTTTAAATCGCCCGCCGCGATCAGCATTCCAGTGATGAGCATGGAAAGAGGGGTGTTCATGGCACCCAGCAGGGAGATGGGCTGGGCCAGCAGGGCAGGGATGGGAATTTGCAGGAGGTAAATGGCCAGGCCGACCAGGACAGCGTAAATGGCCGGGGTGTGAGCCAGGCTCTTCACCACGGCTTTGGGGTCAGAGCTGCCGCTGACCATGCTGTAGCCCAGCGTCCAGAGCAGAACGTTGAACACCGTGACATAGGCGCTGGCGTAAAGTAGCCCCTCCGAGCCGAACAGGGCCGAGATGAGCGGGAAGCCCATGTAAGCTGCATTGGAAAAGATGCTGGCGAAGCGGAAGATCGCGGTCCGGCTGTTCTTGCGGCGGGCGGTGAGGGCCAGCGTGAGCACGGTGCCCAGCGCAATGGTGAGGATGCTCAGGCCGAACGCCGCCAGCAGGTTGCGCAGGATTTCAAGGCTGAACTCCATCTGATAGGAGTTTACGATCATGGCCGGGACCACGATGTTGACCAGCAGATTGGACAGCGGCTGTTTGTGTTCCAGCTTCAGGACACCCGTTTTGACAGCCAACGTGCCCACCCCAATGAGCAGAAACAGCACAATGACCTGTTGGGCGCAGATAAGTGCCAACTCCATAAAGAATCCTCCTTGCAATCCAGACAATCAAAAACATTACGAAGAATACAACACGGGTATACCATAGAAAGACTGAAATTGCAAGAGGGAGCGCGGTAAAATTACAAAATCACATTTTTAATCAGGAGGGAGACACTGCCGTCCGCATCGTGGAGGAATTCCACGGCCGAATCCTCGGAAAGCATCTCGGTAGGGATCTTGACCTCAATGCCGTTGGCAGTGTGGATGCTGCGGCTCTCCATCCGGCGGATGCGGGCAGGCGTCACCGTCACGGGCTGGTCGTGCATGGCGGGTTCCAGCACGTCGCTTTTCTCCACATAGTCATCAAAGGGGACGGCGGCCAGCGGGTAGTCCTCGGCCAGCTGTCTGCGCACCTGCTCCACCGTGACTTGATTGTCGTTGTCGGAGGCCTGATTGGCGATGAGCATGGCTACCTGTGCCTCGGCGTGGGGCTCGTCGGCATAGCTGTCTTTCACAGCCTGGGCAGCGGCTTCCTGGATGGCCTGCAGCTTTTTCTTTTCGGGCTCGGCCTGGGTGTACTGGAACACCACCGTGGAGAGATAAAACTCTTTGTGGCCGTCGATGTCGTATTTCTTTTCCAGCAGGCGCATGGAGTAATCGGTCAGGTCCACAAGGGCACCCTCCTCCACCTTGCCGCTCTGGGTGGGCAGGCAGGCCCGCTGCTGGATGATGGAGTTGACGGGGGCACCGCCCACCTCCTCGGTGTAATGGGTGTAGCCGTTTTTGTAGTTCAGTTTCAGGATCCCCAGCCAGGGCTCGCCATCCCGGGTGAAATCCACCACGGCCAGGTCTGCCCCGGGGATGGTGGTGTGGGCGTGCATGTAATCAAACAGGACACCCGCGATCCGGCAGGAGAGGTCCACGAAATCCTTGTTTTGTTCCAGCTCGTTCTGAAACGCGGAGTCGGGCAGGGGACGGCACTGGCGGATGTCATCGCTGGCCAGCAGTTTTTCAATGTGGTATTGCAGGTACGCCATTTTCTCGGCGGTAGGCTCCATGCAGCTGCCGCTGAGCACCGGGGCGTCCAGTGTGGTGTCCAGCACATGCAGAATGGCCTGATGAATGATGATCTCCATAATATCCCTCACGGTTCTCGTTTATTTTGGGCCCCGGGAGCGGGGCAGAAGTTCTCGAAGTGAATTATAACATATCCCGCGCCCAAAAGCGAGAGCCGGACATCTTGCAACACCACGCTGCAGATGCTATACTGGGCACAGAATGAACTGCGCTGCAGCGCTGAAAGGGGAAGACAGAATGGAATTTCGGGATAAACCGATGCAGAACCTCATCCGCGTCAAAGAAAAAGAGATCTGCAAAAATGTGCAGGAGCTGCTGCTGGACGGCGAGCAGATCGTGGGAGCCTACAAGACGGTGCGTGACCAGGCCGTGTTTACCTCCCACCGTATTTTTATTGTGGATATGCAGGGCGTCACGGGCACCCGGCAGGAGATCTTTGTGCTGCCCTACCGGAAGATCGTCCATTTCGGCATCCAGACGGCCGGCTTTGGCGACCCGCTGCAGACCTCACAGCTGACGGTCTGCTATGCGGATGAGCACGAGATGAAGTTTGGCTTTATCGGGCAGGAGGAACTGCTAGCGGTGGCAAAGGCCATCAGCCGCTGCATCCTGTAAAACAGCAAAGCAAACGAAAGGCCCGCTCCGGGGCATTGTACGCCGGGGCGGGTCTCTCGTTTTGCTGTAATATGTGAATGAGATGATGGCAATTTAGCAGGCGCGGTCCTTGCGGCCGGCCTCCAGCATATAGTGCAGGAAGCCCGTCACGTCAGCAGGGTCGGCCACGCTGATGGAAAAGCCCTTGGCGGGGGCATTCATCATCTGGAACAGCTCGGTGGTGGCAGAATCCTTCTTAAGGTCGCAGGTCTCGCCATTGTCCAGATGCAGGTAAACACTGCCCTTGCTGGCAGCAACCTGGCGCATAAAACGGTCTTTATCAAGATATTGAATCCGAAGCATAAAAATACCTCCTAGAAAACAGATTTTGAGACATCGGGTGCGGGCAGTTGTTTTCCGTCCGTCGCGGTGTTATACTGAGCTTGCAGCTCTGATGAAATAATACCACAAAACAGGTGGATGTAGTAGAATAAAAGCACCCGATTTATACAACAAAATCGGCTTGGATAAAAAACTAACATTCATGTGGGGAAAGGAATTGGCAAATATGGCGGTACAGGTCTGCAACATTGTTGTGGCAAGCTCGGAGGGCCGGGAGCTGGCACAACACGGAAGCCCGATGTTCCCCATCGCGTGCTATGCGGAGGACATGACGGCAGATTCCGTGGCATGGCACTGGCACGAGGAATTTGAGTATATCCTATCGGAAAAAGGCATTTTGTGTGTGGATGTGAACAAGACCCGCGTCCGCCTGAATCAGGGAGAGGGTATTTTTGTGAACTCCGGGGCGCTTCATGCGGTGGAGCAGAGCCCCGCCCTGCTCCACTCCAGCGTGTTCCACCCGCGGCTGGTGGGCGGTATGGACACCATCTTCTGGCAGAAGCTCATCAAGCCCATGACCCAGCCGGGAGCTCCGGCGTTCTTCCTCCTCAATGAGGCGGTGCCCTGGCAGAAAGAGGTGCTGGCCTGCCTGCGGGATGCCTGGCGGGAGGTGGCCGATGAGCCCTTTGATTATGAGAACCGGGCGCGGTACCATCTCTCGGCGGCGCTGCGGCTCCTCAGCACCCAGTGCGTGGGCGGCAAGACCAAAGTCTCCCAGCAGGAGCAGATCGCGGCCGAGCGGATGAAGCAGATGCTCCGCTTTGTGGAGGAGCACTATGCGGAGGAGCTGACCGTGGAGAAGATCGCCGCCTGTGTGGCTCTGAGCGAGAGTGCTTGCCTGCGCTCGTTCCGGCAGCTGCTGGGAACCACCCCCATCCAGTATGTCAAGCAGTACCGGGTGGAAAAGGCCGCCGAACTCCTCCGTTCCACCCGCCTCAAGACCGGGGAGATCGGGGCTGAGTGCGGTTTTGCGGATGGCAGCTACTTTATTAAAACATTCCGCGAGGTGAAACACTGTACTCCGCGGGAATACCGGCAGCGCTTCGGCCTGGAAGCATAAAACAGGAGCTGGAAAAAATCGGAAAAGGAGAATCGGTTTATCATGCAGCGCAGTCTTACCCAAGGGCCCATTACCCGCAATATGCTGCTGTTTGCCCTGCCGCTGATGTGCGGCAACCTCTTGCAGCAGATGTATAACATTGCCGATACCTGGGTGGTGGGCCGCTTCCTCGGAGCGGACGCTCTGGCCGCCGTGGGCTCGTCTTACACCCTGATGACATTCCTTACCTCCATTGTGCTGGGCCTGTGTATGGGCAGCGGCGCGGTCATCTCCATGCAGTATGGCGGTGGGGAAGAGGCCCGGATGCGGCAGAGCGTGTTCCAGTCCTTTGCCCTCATTGCGGGCATCTCGCTGGCAGTCAACCTGTTGGTTTATCTGGGCCTCAACGGCATTTTGTGGGTGCTGCGGGTCCCGGTGGAGATCCGCCCGCTGATGAAGCAGTACCTCGTTATGATCTTCGGCGGCATTTTTGCCACTTTTTTGTATAACTACTTTGCAAATCTGCTCCGGGCGATCGGGAACTCGATGGTACCGCTGGTCTTTCTGGCAGTGTCGTCGATCCTGAACGTGGTGCTGGACCTGGTCTGTGTGCTGGTGCTCCACTGGGGCGTCCAGGGCGCGGCCATCGCCACCGTGTTTTCCCAGTTTGTATCCGGTGTGGGCATCGGGCTTTATACTTTAAAGCAGTTCCCGGAGCTCTGCCCCCGGCGGGAAGACTGCAAGTGGGACAAGCACAATCTGGGAACCATCCTGAATCTGTCCGTTATGACCAGCGTCCAGCAGTCCATCATGAACTTTGGCATCCTGATGGTGCAGGGCCTTGTCAACAGTTTTGGCACGGTCATCATGGCGGCCTTTGCAGCGGCGGTCAAAATTGATTCCTTTGCCTATATGCCGGTGCAGGATTTCGGCAACGCGTTCTCCACCTATGTAGCCCAGAACTACGGGGCCAACCAGCCGGAGCGCATCCGTAAGGGCATCCGGAGCGCGGCGGCCACTTCTGCTGTGTTCTGCATCTGCATCAGCGTGCTGGTCTGCCTGTTTGCAGCTCCGCTCATACAGATTTTTATGGATCCGTCCCAGACGGGGATCGTCGCGGCGGGGGTGCACTACCTCCACATTGAGGGGGCCTGTTATCTTGGCATCGGCATGCTGTTCCTGCTGTACGGCTACTACCGCGCTGTCAACCAGCCGGGAATGTCGGTCATCCTGACCATTGCTTCGCTGGGCACCCGTGTGGCGCTGGCCTACCTACTCTCGGCCACTCCACTGGGCGTGACGGGCATCTGGCTCAGTGTGCCCATTGGCTGGGCACTGGCGGACGCCATTGGCATTGGCTATTATTTCAAAAATAAGAAAACGAAGGCAGCAGCATGAAAACCATCTGCCTTATGTGCCATGGCGAGACGCTTTTCAAGGGGATGGATCTGGACGCTTTGGCGCCGGGGTGGTGGATTTAATAGAAGATGCTTGCGGTAAATTAAGAATCGGCGAAGCCCTCTCACCAGTTGCGTGGGAGGGCCTTTTTGCGCCCAAAACAGGGATTTACACAACGAAAACTTTTGTTTGGTTTGATAAATACTTGTGAAAGAACTGTAAAAGCTAAAGCTTTTTAGATAAAACTCTTGACATCTGACCGGAATTCGATATAATGGCCTTGTTCGACAACTCAAAAACTTTAGGTAAACAATTTGAAACACACAAGATAAACCATTTGATAAAAGGAGACCATTACTATGACTTTCGATGAGATGAAGAAGATCGTTGTTGACACCCTGAACTGCGAGGAAGACAAGGTGACCATGGAGGCCAGCCTGACCGAGGACCTGGAGGCCGACAGCCTGGATGCTGTGGAACTGAACATGGCTCTGGAAGATGCATTCGGCGTCTCCATCTCCGATGAGGAGCTGGCCAACATGAAGACCGTGGGCGATATCTTTAACTACCTGACGGCCCACGCGGAATAAGGTACCGAGGCAAGCGAGATGAACGATATCAGAGACCTGCTCCCCGGCGGCAAGATGCGGGAACGCACGTTCCAGCTCAAGGCCCGGCGTGACGTCGGCGTGGCCTGGACAGAACCCCAGTTTGTGGAGTGTAAGCAGTGCGGCCGCCGCACTACCCGGCAAATCTGGGCCAAAAGCTTTTTCGTCTGCCCCAACTGCGGCTTCCACCTGCCCATCGGCGGCTACTATCGGCTCAGCCTTGTGCTGGACCATGGCAGTTTCCGGGAGCTGGATGAGTCGCTGCCTCCGCAGGATGTCCTCCATTTCCCGGGCTATCCGGAAAAGCTGGCAGGGGCAACGGCGAAGACAGGCCTGAGCGAAGCTGCCGTCACGGCCGTGGGTCGGATCGGCGGCGTGGCCTGCGTGGCCGCGGTGCTGGACAGCCGCTTCTTTATGGGCAGCATGAGCACGGCTGTGGGCGATAAGATCACCCGCGCCATTGAGTATGCTACCAGCAAGCACCTGCCTCTGGTCATCTTCTCGGCCAGCGGCGGCGCCCGGATGCAGGAGGGCATTTTCAGCCTGATGCAGATGGCCAAGACCAGCGCCGCCATTGAGCGCTTTTCCAGCAAGGGCGGGCTGTACATCAGTGTGCTGACCCACCCCACCACGGGCGGTGTCACCGCCAGCTTTGCCAGCCTGGGCGATATCATGCTGGCCGAGCCCGGGGCACTCATCGGCTTTGCCGGCCCCCGCGTCATCGAGCAGACCATCGGCGAGACACTGCCGGCGGGCTTCCAGCGCAGTGAGTTCCAGCTGGAGCACGGCTTTGTGGATAAGGTGGTGCCCCGCAGTGAGCTGCGCGCTACGCTGATCCAACTGCTGCAGCTCCACGCAGAGGGAGGAAGACGGAATGATTAAAGACCTTTTGGAGCAGCTTGCTCCGCTGGATGCCCAGATCGCAGCCCTGCGCGGCAATGCAGCCGACGAAGAGAGCGATATGAGCGCCATCACGGCCCATGCCTCTGAGCTGGCGGAGCTGGCTGTGGAGGAGGATGAGATCCTCCGCAGCTGTGGCCCGCTGACCGCCGAGGACCGGGTCTTTCTGGCCCGGCATCCGGCCCGCCCCCACATCGACGAGACCGTCAACGCTCTGTTTACCGATTTCTTTGAGCAGTGCGGTGACCGCCAGTGCCGGGAAGACCGGGCCATTCTGGGCGGCATCGCCAAATTCCACGGGATGCCCGTGACCGTCATCGGTCACCGCAAGGGTGCCACACTGGAAGAAAACATGGCCTGCAATTTTGGAATGCCGGGCCCCGAGGGGTACCGCAAGGCCCTGCGCCTGATGAAGCAGGCCGAAAAATTTGGCCGCCCCATCATTACCTTTATTGACACGCCGGGCGCTTACCCCGGCAAGGAAGCCGAGGAACGGGGTCAGGGCGAGGCCATCGCCCGCAACCTGATGGAGATGAGCGGCCTGACGGTGCCCATCATCGCCGTCGTTACGGGCGAGGGCTCCAGCGGCGGTGCACTGGCATTGGGCGTGGCAAACCACATCCTCATGCTGGAAAACGCTGTTTACTCGGTGCTCAGTCCGGAGGGCTTTGCCAGCATCCTGTGGAAAGATTCTTCCCGCAGCGGCGAGGCCTGTGAGCTGATGAAGCTGACGGCCCAGGACCTCTATCGGGATGGGATTGTGGAAGAGATCATCCCGGAGCCGGTGGGCGGCGCACAGCGCAGCCACGCGGCTCTGTACGCGGCGCTGGACACGGCCCTGAAAAACCATCTGCGCACTCTCTGCAAGATGGGCGGCAAGGCCCTGGCCGAGCAGCGCTATAAAAAATACCGCCAGATCGGGGAAACGAGGAAAGCATGAACGGGTTACAGCTGATCGCAACCGGCGGGGCACTGCCCGGCCGCACGGTCACCAACGAAGATCTGAGCCGCGTCGTGGACACCAGCGACGAGTGGATCACCACTCGCACGGGCATCCGCACCCGGCACTGGTGCACGGAGGGGGAGAGCGCGGCCACCCTGGCGATCGCAGCCGCCCGGCAGGCGCTGGAACGCAGCGGCCTGGCCCCGGAGCAGATCGCCTGTTGTGTCTGTGCTACCCTCTCGGCCCCGGACGCGACCCCGAGCGTGGCCTGTCAGGTACAGCGTGCGCTGGGCCTGCCCGAAGACCGCCCGGCACTGGACGTCAACGCGGCCTGCTCCGGCTTTGTCTACGGCACCGCCGTGGCCCGCGGCCTGCTCACCACACTGGGCGGACAGTATGCGCTGGTGGTAGGGTGCGAGGCCCTTTCCCGTCTGATGGACCCAACCGACCGCTCTACCTGTGTCCTCTTTGGAGATGGCGCGGGCGCGGCCGTTTACGCGCTGGCCGATACTCCTTTCGCCATCACGCTGGGAGCCCGGGGCAATGATGCCATCCACGCAGGCGGGCCTGATCGGGCTGGTTCTGCGCCCATTACCATGGACGGCAAGGCTGTTTTCCGCTTTGCGGTGGATGCCCTGCCCAAGAGCCTGAACAAGGTTTTGGCTGAGACAGGACTGACGCTGGACGATCTGGACTGGGTGGTCTGCCATCAGGCCAACAGCCGGATCATCGACCACTGCATCAAACACCTGAATGCCGACCCGGCCAAGTTCTACAAGAACATGGACCGCCACGGCAACACCAGTGCTGCCAGCATTCCGGTGGCCCTCAATGAGCTGGCCGAAGCAGGGAAGCTGACTCCCGGCCAGCGGGTGGCCTGCATTGGCTTTGGCGGCGGCCTCACCTGGGGCGGCATGATTCTGACATACAAAGGTTGAAAAAATGAAACTTCTAAACGAGATTCTGGGGACGAAGTACCCCATCATTCAGGGCGGTATGGCCAACATCGCCACCGGCGAGTTTGCGGCCGCCTGCTCCAATGCGGGGGCCCTGGGCCTCATCGGCGCGGGCGGAATGCGGGATGCGGATACCCTGCGGGAGAACATCCGCCGCTGCAAGGCATTGACCGACCAGCCCTTTGGCGTCAACATCATGCTGATGCACCCCCTTGCAGATGAGTTTGCAAAGATCGTGGTGGAAGAGGGCGTGCAGGTGGTCACCACCGGCGCGGGCAATCCGGGCAAGTATATCCAGATGTGGAAAGAAGCCGGCATCAAGGTCATCCCCGTGGTGGCTGCTGCCGTGCTGGCAAAGCATCTGGAGCCGCTGGGCGTGGATGCCATCATCGCCGAAGGCACCGAGAGCGGCGGCCATGTGGGCGAGATGACCACCATGGCGCTGGTGCCCCAGGTAGTGGATGCCGTCAATGTCCCGGTTATCGCGGCGGGCGGCATTGCCGATGGCCGCCAGCTGGCAGCAGCTTTTGCGCTGGGGGCCTGCGGTGCTCAGGTGGGCACCTGCCTGCTGGTGAGCGAGGAGTGCCCCATCCACGAAAACTACAAAGCGGCCCTCCTCCGGGCCAAGGACAGTGACACCATCGTGACCGGCCGCATCGGCGGCACCCCCGTCCGTGTTTTGAAAAACCGGATGAGCCGGGAATATGTTCGGCAGGAAAAGGCCGGTGCCGATAAGATGGAGCTGGAAAAATACACGCTGGGCAGCCTGCGCCGTGCCGTCTTTGAGGGCGACACTGCCACGGGCAGCCTGATGGCCGGTCAGGTGGCCGGAATGCTCCATGAGGTGCGCCCGGTAGCTGCCATTCTGGATGAGCTGTGGGAGAGTGGGAGGCAGCGCATGGCCGCGCTGAGTGAGCTATGCTGACCCTCGCGGGCAAACCCCTTGCAGTCCCCATTTTACAGGGCGGCATGGGCGTGGGCGTTTCCCTGGGCGGGCTGGCCGGAGCCGTGGCGGCCTGCGGCGGCATGGGGTGCATCTCCACCGCTGACACCGGCTACCGGGAACCGGATTTTGCCAAAGACCCGGTCGGCGCCAACCGCCGCGCCCTGGCGGCGGAGATCAAAAAAGCAAAAGAGATCGCCAATGGTGCGGGCCTTGTGGCCATCAACGCCATGGTTGCCACCCAGAACTATGCCGACGCCGTGAAAACAGCGGTGGAGGCGGGAGTGGACGCCATCGTCTCGGGGGCCGGGCTCCCGCTGGAGCTGCCCGGTCTGGTGGAAAAAGCCGATGTGGCGCTGGCACCCATCGTATCCAGCGGCCGAGCGGCCAGGCTGATCTTGCGCCGCTGGGCCAAATCCTTTGGCCGTACCGCTGATTTTGTGGTCATTGAGGGCTGCAAGGCGGGCGGACACCTTGGCTTTTCCGAGGAAGAGCTGCTGGCAGGCAAATGCCAGACCTTAGATGAAATTCTGCCGGAAGTCCTTGCGGAGGTAAAACCCTACGAGGAGCAGTTCGGCCACGCCATCCCCGTGTTTGTGGCGGGCGGCGTTTACACGGGCGAGGACATCGCCCACTATGCCCGGCTGGGAGCCGCCGGTGCCCAGCTGGCCACACGATTCATCCCGACCTATGAGTGCGACGCCAGCCAGACCTATAAAGATGTCCTGCTGGCGGCACAGCCGGAGGATGTCCGTATCATCCACAGCCCGGTGGGAATGCCCGGCCGGGCGCTGAACACCCCGCTGGTGCAGAAGCTGGCCGAGGGCCTGCGCTTCCCCCCGAAACGGTGCGCCCGCTGCCTGAAAGCCTGCGACCCTGCAAAAGTACCCTACTGCATTACCCACGCGCTGATTGAAGCGGTCAAGGGCAATGTGGAAGAGGGCCTGTTCTTCTGCGGGGCCAACGTGGGGCAGCTGGACCGGATGCGCAGCGTCCGGGAGCTGATGGATGAACTGATGGACGATTGGAGGAAACACCAATGAAACTTGCCATTCTTTACGCCGGGCAGGGCAGTCAGCACCCCGGCATGGGCAAAGACCTTTACGAAGCATATCCCGCTTTCCGGGCCGCTTTTGATGCCGCCGCGCTGGATTTTGACCTGCACAGCGTCTGCTTTGAAGACCCGGACGGCGTTTTGAATCAGACCGAATACACCCAGCCCTGCATGGTGGCCTTTGCGGCCGGCGTGACTGCTGTTTTGCAGGAAAACGGCGTCAAGGCGGATGATCTGGCCGGCCTCTCGCTGGGTGAGTATTCCGCCCTGCAGGCCGCCGGTGTCTTTACGGCCAAGCAGGCGGTGGAACTGGCGGCTTACCGCGGCAAGGCGATGGCCGATGCCGCCAAAGGCATCGACTGCGGCATGACCGCTGTGATGAACCTGGACCGGGACGCCCTCGCAAAATGCTGCGAAGAGGCTTCTGCACTGGGGGTTGTTCAAATCTGCAATTACAACTGCCCGGGTCAGCTGGTCATCGGCGGCGAGAAAGCCGCTGTGGAAAAGGCTGCCGAGCTGGCAAAAGCCGCCGGTGCCCGCCGCTGCATCCCCCTCAAGGTCAGCGGCCCGTTCCACACCCGGCTGATGGCCCCGGCAGGGGACGCGCTGGCCAAGCGCTTTGCCACTGAGAACTTCGGAGAGATGAAAACTCCCGTTCTCTTCAACTGCTTAGGCCATGAAAAGAGCGCGGAGAATTCCATCCCGGCGCTGCTGGAAAAGCAGGTGCAGAGCAGTGTTTACATGGAGGATACCCTCCGCCGCCTGGGTGAGCTGGGCGTCACCGAGATCCTGGAAGTTGGCCCGGGCAAGGCACTGAGCGGCTTTGTCAAAAAGACGCTGGGCCCGGACGTGCCCTGCACTGCCGTGGAAACGGCGGAGGAGCTGGCCGCGTTCCTGACCAAGTGGAAGGAGGCCCATGCATGAGCGAAGCTGTGGTGAAGCGTGCTGCCGTTGTCACCGGCGGCAGCCGGGGCATTGGCCGTGCCATCTGCGTGGCTCTGGCCAAACAGGGCTGCAATGTGGTGGTCAACTACTGCCACGGTGTGGATGCTGCTGCTGAGACGGTGGCCCAGTGCACCACTCTGGGCGTGCAGGCTGTGGCCGTACAGGCCGATGTCTCCACCGCCGAGGGCTGTAAAAAACTGTTTGAAGAGGCGGTCAACGCCTTTGGCCGGGTGGATATCCTCGTGAACAACGCCGGTGTCACCCGGGATAATTTGATCCTGCGGCTGAGCGAGGAGGATTTTGACAAAGTCCTCAACGCCAACCTCAAGGGAGCGTTCCTCTGCTGCAAGGAGGCTGCCCGCCGGATGGTCCGTCAGCGCTCTGGCCGGATCATCAACCTCAGCAGCGTGGTGGCCCTGCGGGGCAATGCGGGCCAGACCAACTACGCCGCCAGCAAGGCAGGCCTCATCGGTCTGACCAAGAGCCTGGCCCGGGAGCTGGCCAGCCGCGGCGTTACCGTCAATGCGGTAGCCCCCGGCTTTATTGCAACGGATATGACGGCTGTCCTGCCCGAAGCGGTTCAGGCGGAAATGACAAAGGGCATCCCGCTGGGCCGTGTGGGCCAGCCGGATGATGTGGCAAACGCGGTGGCGTTCCTCGCTGCCGAACAAAGCGGCTATCTCACCGGGCAGGTGCTCTGTGTAGACGGCGGCATGGCAATGTAAAAGGAGAAATTCTCTTATGGAAAAACGCAGAGTCGTGATTACGGGCCTTGGCACCGTGAACCCGCTGGGCAACACCACCGCCGAGAGCTGGGCCGCTGCCAAAGCAGGCAAGTGCGGCATTGGGCCCATCACCCAGTTTGACGCCAGCGAATTCAAGTGCAAGCTGGCCGCTGAGGTCAAAAACTTTGACCCCGAGACGGTTGTGGATAAAAAAGAGGCCCGCAAGATGGCCCGGTTCACCCTGCTGGCGCTGGGCGCGGCCGCGGAGGCACTGACCGACAGCGGCCTGGATCTGGCCGCAGAGGGCGAACACATCGGTGTCAGCGTGTCCAGCGGCATCGGCGGCCTGCCCACCATCGAGGAGCAGCACAGCCGTGGTCTGGAAAAGGGAATGGAAAAGGTCAGCCCTTATTTTGTCCCGATGGCCATTGCCAACATGGCAGCGGCCCAGATCGCCATTCGCTTTGGCCTCAAGGGAATGTGCACCTGCCCGGTCACGGCCTGCGCGGGCGGCACCAACGCCGTGGGCGATGCCTTCCATCGCATCCGGGATGGCTATGAGCCCATCATGGTCTGCGGCGGTGCCGAGAGCTGCATCAGCCCGCTGGGCATCGGCGGTTTTACCAGCATGAAAGCCCTCTCCACGGCCCAGGACCCGGAGGCAGCCAGCCTGCCCTTTGACGCCCGCCGCGGCGGCTTCGTCATGGGCGAGGGCAGCGGCATCCTCGTGCTGGAAAGCCTTGAACACGCCCAGGCGCGCGGTGCCAAAATTTACGCGGAAGTAGTGGGTTACGGTGCCAACTGTGACGCCTACCACTTTACCGCCCCGGCTCCCGGCGGCGTGGGGGCCATCGGCTGCATGAAGCAGGCGCTGGCCGACGCCGGCGTTGCCCCGGAGCAGGTGGACCACATCAACGCCCACGGCACGGGCACCCACATGAACGACAGCTGTGAGACGGCTGCCATCCATGCGGTGTTCGGCGAGCACGCCAAGGAGCTGGCGGTTGTCTCTACCAAGAGCATGACGGGCCACCTGCTGGGCGGTGCCGGCGGTGTGGAAGCGGTGTTCACGGCGCTGGCCCTGCGGGACCAGTTTGCCCCGCCCACCATCCACTATGAGCAGCCGGATCCGGAGTGTGACCTGGACTATGTGCCCAATGTGGGCCGGGAAATGTCCATGACCTACGCGTTGAGCAACAGCCTGGGCTTTGGCGGCCACAACGCCTGCCTGCTGCTGCGCAAGTGGGAGGGCTGAACCATGGCGGAACCTCGCACCGCGCGTGAAAACGCAAACAGCCTCACCTCGGAGCAGATCGCGGCCATCCTGCCGCACCGCTACCCGTTTGCACTGGTGGACCGCATCCTGGACTATGAACCGGGCCAGTGGGCCATCGGCCGCAAGTGTGTTTCCCGCAATGAGGAATTTTTCTGCGGCCACTTCCCAGGCCAGCCTGTCATGCCGGGCGTCCTCATCCTGGAAGCGCTGGCTCAGACCGGGGCCGTCGCGGCTCTCAGCCTGCCGGAAAACGCGGGCAAACTGGCCCTCTTTGGCGGCATCAAGAATGCACGCTTCCGCAAACAGGTCACGCCGGGGGATGTGCTCACCCTCCACTGTGAGCTGGTGGAACAGCGGGGCCCGGTGGGCATCGGCAAGGCGTCCGCCTATGTGGACGGCAAATGTGCCGCCACTGCCGAGCTGACCTTTGTGCTGACCGACCGCACCGAATAACAAAAACGAGAAAAGCACTCCGGAGCTGCAGAGATGCTGCGGCTCTGGGGTGCTTTTTGCCAAAAACAGGCGGCAGCGGATAGCGCTCCCAAAAGGTACTTGAAATGGCGCATAAAATGCACAAAAATGTGAGGATATGCAGTACCATTTCTTGAACGGGGTTGCGCCGAAAAGCTTTTCGTGTTATGATTGTTCAAAGAAAGAAACAAACACCATCAGACGTTGACCGGAAGGAAGCAAACGAACCATGGCAAAGCTGGAAACGTGCGGAGGAAAGGGCTTGGCACAGCAGGGATCAAAAGATGCGCGCTTAGAAGAACTGGAAGATTTTTTGCGGGAAAACGCGGAACGGCGCTTGTGTATGGCGGCCGTGGATGTGGAGCATTTCAAGCTGGATGAGGCGGGCTGCAACTGGGAGCAGTACAGTCCCTCCATGCGGGAAAAGCTCAAGCAGCGCCAGCAGTTGCTCATTGAGATAGAGCGGGCGCTGCAGAACGAGGAATTCTGCTTTTACTTACAGCCCAAGTGCAACAGCATGACCCATGCCATTGTGGGGATGGAAGCGCTGGTGCGCTGGAACCATCCCACCCGGGGCATCGTGTCGCCCGGGGAGTTTGTGCCCCTGATGGAAGAGACGGGCCTCATCACCCGGCTGGACCTCTACCTGTGGGAAGAGGTCTGCCAGATGCTCCACGGCTGGAAAGCCCGGAACGAGAACATGGTGCCCATCTCGGTCAATGTCTCCATTTCGGATATCGCGGCGCTGGATGTGGCGCAGGTGCTCTGGGAGCTGGTGCAGAAATATCAGCTGGAGCCCAAACTGCTGCTGGTGGAGATCACCGAGAGTATGCTGGCCCAAAACCTGAAAATGGTGGAAAACACCATCGCGGCCCTCCACCGCAAGGGCTTTGCCGTGCTGATGGATGATTTTGGAAGCGGCTATTCCTCCCTGAATATGCTCCGCAATACCAGCGTGGATGCCATCAAGCTGGATATGCAGTTCATCGTGCGGGACAGTGAAAGCAGCAAGGGCAGGCAGATCGTGGAATCGGTCATCGAGATGGCCAGGCGGCTGAACCTGCCCATCATCGCCGAGGGCGTGGAGACGCAGGAGCAGGTGTTCATGCTCCAGTCCATGGACTGCCTTTACACCCAGGGGTACTATTTTTATAAGCCCATGGCCGTGAAACAGGCCGAGGAGCTGCTTGCGCAGCCTGCCATGGAAAATTACTGGGACCTGCGCCGGGACATGACCCGCCGGAATTACAAGGCCTTTACGGGCGGTCTTGTGAGCGAAAAGAGTGCCATTACCCTGCAGGCGTTTCAGATCCTGGCCGATAACGCCCTGGTGCTGGCCCGCCTGGATCTGGTTACAGGGGAATACCGCATCGTCAAGCGGGACGAACGGCTGATGGGTGTTTCCGAAGAGGAAACGCTTCAGCTGGAAAGCTACTGCGAGCAGCTGGTGGCCGAAAAAGCCATCCACCCGGAGGACGCAACGCAGTTCCGCGCGCAGGCGAAGCTGGAGCTGCTTCAGGCGGCATTGTTCCGGGAGCGGCGCTCGGTGATCCGCCGCTGCCGCCGAATGGTGGCGGGGGAGTATGTCTGGGTACGCATCGAGGTGCTGCCCTGCAAAGACTGCAGCCCGGAAGACCCCTGGGCTGTGGTGGTCGCGCGGGAAGAATTTCCCGAGGAATAACGGTTTTATCAAGGCCCTCTGCAGCGGTGCAGGGGGCCTTGTGTGCTGTCTGGCGGCAAAATCTAAAGCAAAGATTAAGATTTCCTAAGAAAAATCCAATGGAAAAGCCGGGCCGTTGCTGATATACTGAAAACGGTAAACGCTGGAAACGTGAAAAATGGGAGGAAACAAGATCATGGCGGCACAGACGATACTCATTGCGGAAGATGATCCGGACATCCGGGACGGTGTGCGCATTTTGCTGGCCGGGGAGGGCTACCATATCCTGGAGGCGGAAAACGGCACCCGGGCGCTGGAGATCTTCAACCCGGAAGTAGACCTGGTCATCCTGGACATCATGATGCCCGGCATGAGCGGGCTGCGAGTCTGCGAGGAGCTGCGCAAGGTGTCCACGGTGCCCATCCTGTTCCTGACGGCAAAATCGCAGGAATCGGATAAGCTGCTGGGCCTGACGGCGGGCGGCGATGATTACCTGCCAAAGCCGTTCTCCTTTGCGGAGCTCAGTGCCCGGGTCAGGGCTCTGCTGCGGCGGTACTGCGTCTATCAGGGCAAGGGGCAGGTGGCTGTCCAGCCCGAAAACCTGAAGCTCATTTCCAATGGCGTTCAGCTGGCGCTGGACTGCAACCGGGTCTGGGTAGAAGAGCGGGAAGTGGACCTGACCGAGACGGAGTATAAAATTCTGCGGATGCTGATGCAGAACCCGGAGCGCATCTTCTCCGTGGAGATGATCTATGAGACCGTGTGGGGTGAGCCTTACTACTATACTTCCAACGGCACGGTCATGGTCCACATCCGCAACCTGCGGACAAAAATTGAAGCCGACCCTCAGAACCCCAAGCGGGTGTGTACCGTGTGGGGCAAGGGGTACCGGTTTGTGAGTGAGGAACAGGTATGAACAGACAGAGCCTCGTTGCAAAAATGCTCCACCTGCAGGTGGCGTCGGCGCTGGTGTGCATTCTGCTGTATTTTGCGCTCCTGTTTGCCACGCGAGCGGGGCTGAGTTACTACAATAATCACTCCGATATTCAGCAGCGCTCCATTGCCCGGCAGGTGGAACGATTTCAGAAATACGTTACAGCACAGGAGATCTCCGCAAAAGACACCCGGGCGATTGATGAGTGGGTGGGGCAGCAGAGCTTTTTGCTGATGAACATTTACCGCGGGCATCGGATGCTCTACTCAAACTTTTCGTTCAGTTTTGGAGATGACCCGGATGAGGAACGGGAACCCGGTTCAAACTTTTCGTTCAGTTTTGGAGATGGCTCGGAGGAGGAACGGGAATCCGGTAAGAGCGGGCAGGTGTTTTATCTTGTCCAATTCTCGGATGGCCCGGCCCAGGTACAGCTGTTCTGCAATGTGGTGCTCAACTGGTGGGTCCTGCTCAGTAAATTGCTGATCGTTTTCTGCGTGGGTGTGTTTCTGGTGGTGTTCTGGTTTGCCTGCCGCCGCATTGTGAAATATATCATCCAGCTCAGTGAGGAGATCCAGGCCATGGAGGGCGGCGACCTCGACCACCCCATTACCATCCGGGGAGAGGATGAGCTGACGACGCTGGCCCGCTGCCTGGACTCCATGCGGGTCACCCTGCGCCAGCAGCAGGAGGAGGAAGCAAAGGCCTCCGCCAAGGTGAAGAACCTCATCACCGAGATGTCCCACGACCTGCGCACTCCGCTGACCACGCTGCTGCTGTATACCGAGATCGTCCGGAGCCGCAAATATGAGAACGACGCCCAGAAAGATGACTACCTGAACAAGATCGACACCAAGGCCCGGCAGCTCAAACAGCTGTCCGATAACCTGTTTGAGTATGCCCTTGTCACCCGGGACACCGTCGTTACATTGGACCCGCCAGCTTACTTCTCCCGCATTTTCGAGGAACCGCTGGCTGAGATGGTGGATACATTGCAGCAGCGTGGCTTTGCCTGCGCGCTGGACCTTGGCAGTGAGGACCTGATGCTGACGGTCAAGATGCAGTATATCCGCCGCGTTTTTGATAACATCACGTCCAATGCCATCAAGTATGCCGACCCCGGCCGGGAGATCTCCGTTACTTTTCGAAAGGAAGAAAAGTGGGTGGGCCTGCGTTTTGCAAACCATGTGCTGCCCGGCCAGCACCGGGAGGAAAGCACCCAGGTGGGCTTGACCAGCATTGAGACCATGATGGAAAAGATGAACGCGGTCTGCCGGGTGGAGCAGGGGACAGAGCAGTTTGCGATCACGCTGCTGTTTCCCATCACCTGAGAGCGCCGGAAACGGGTGTCAGTGCGGTTTCTGACGCGCTTTCATAAACTGTTCACGATTCTTAAGCCAAATTTAAGAAAATCCTCGGGAATTTCTGAAGAAAAGTCTGCTATAATTCCGTTGTATCATATAGAGGGGCATTTTGGAAGCCCCATCCCCCCGAAAAAAACCCAGGAGGCCAATGTTTATGCTATTTAGAAAAAAGCCAGCGGAGGAACGCTCCCCGCAAGAACTGGAAATCGCGCTACAGGAAGCGGAAATGCCGCAAAAGGGCCTGAAGCCCTTCCTGCACAAAAATGGGAAGAAGCTGGTGGCCGTTCTGGTCATCGCGGCCATCCTCGTTGTGCTGCTGGTGCCCAAGGGCCAGAAGAAAGCGGTCAACGCGGAGACCGCGTATACCCAGGTGACGCCCGAGAACCGGGACATCACCAATGTGTACAGCGAATCAGGCGTGCTGAACGCCGCCAACAGCTACACCGTCAAGGCGACGGTCAAGGGCGATGTCCTGACCGCGGATTTTGAGGTGGGCGATGTGGTGGAAAAGGGCGCGGTCCTTTACACCATCGACAGCTCCGATGTCGTCAGCGGCGTGGAAAAGGCAGAGCTGAACCTCGGCCAGGCCCAGCGCAGCTACGATGACGCTGTGGACGCCCAGTACATCCGCACCGACATTGCCGGCACCGTCGCTTCCTTTAAAGTGCGGGTAGGCGATGTGGTCAACGCAGGGCAGGAAGTCGCCACCATCCGGGACGACACCACCCTGCTGCTGGAGCTGGAGTTCCCGGCGGCGGACGCCGCCAACTTTGCCGTGGGCCAGAGCGCGGAGGTGCTGCTGGACAGCACCTTTGAGGCCATCACCGGCAGCGTGCAGTCCGTCTCCGGTGCGGATACCCTCAGCAGCGGCAACCTGCTGGTCCGCACCGTGACCATCGCGGTCCGCAACACCGGCAACCTGACCGCTTCCCAGGCGGCCACTGCCACCATCAACGGCGTCAGCGCCCTGTCTTCCGCCCGGTTCAGCTACCAGCGTGAGCAGAGTGTTACCGCCCAGAACAGCGGCACCGTCTCCGCTCTCTGCGTCAAGGAGGGAGCTCAGGTCAGCGCCGACACGGCTCTGATCCAGCTCTCTGGCGATAACCTGACCAAGCAGGTGCTCAACGCCTCCGACAACCTGCGCAGCGCCGAGCTCTCTGTGGAAGACACCCAGAAGCAGGTGGACGATTACACCATCACCGCTCCTATCAGCGGCACGATCATTTCCAAGGATGTCAAGGTGGGTGATACCGTGGGCACCAGCACGGCAACGGCCGATACCATGTGCGTCATCTACGATATGAGCTACCTGGAAATGACCCTGAACGTGGACGAGCTGGACATCCTCAACATCAAGGAGGGCCAGAAAGCCACCATTACCGCCGATGCCGTTTCCGGCCAGACCTTTGAGGGCGTTGTTACCAGCATCTCCAAGGCAGGCACCACCACCGGCGGTACCACCACGTACCCCGTTACCATCCGCATCGACGAGATGGGCGACCTGCTGCCCGGCATGAACGCCACGGCAGAGATCGTGACCGAGAGCGCCGACAATGTTCTCTCGGTGCCCAATGCGGCCATCACCCGCGGCAATTACGTCCTTGTAACCAAGGATTCGCCCAGCGCCGCCAACGCGGATGACAGCATGACCGCTCCGGACGGCTACGTTTACGTCAAGGTGGAGACCGGTGTCAGCGATGATGACTACATTGCCATCACCAGCGGCCTGACCGCGGAAGACACCGTGGCCTATGATTCCAGATACAGCACCACCACCCTCGCCGGGAATGTACAACTGGTGATGGACGGCGGTGATATGGGCGGCGGCCCCGGCGGTGCTCCTGGCGGTGGCGGCCCGGGAGGTGGCCAGTAATGAGTGCACTCATTGAGTTTGACAACGTGTGCAAGTATTACCAGATGGGTGACACGACGGTCAAGGCTGCCGACCATATCTCCATGAAGATCAACAAAGGCGAGTTCGTGGCCATTGTCGGCCAGTCCGGCTCGGGCAAATCCACCTGCATGAACATCATCGGCTGCCTGGACGTGCCCACGGCGGGCACCTATCGGCTCAATGGCCGGGATGTGGGCAAGATGAACAAGGACGAGCTGGCCGAGATCCGCAACGAGATGCTGGGCTTCATCTTCCAGCAGTATAACCTGCTGCCCAAGCTCAGCCTGCTGGAAAACGTGGAAGTGCCGCTGGTGTACGCGGGCATCCCCCTGGCTGAGCGCAAGCGCCGCGCGACCGCCTCTCTTGAGCGGGTAGGGCTGGGCGATAAGCTCAAGAACAAGCCCAACCAGCTTTCCGGCGGCCAGCAGCAGCGTGTCTCCATTGCACGTGCTCTGGCGGGTAACCCGGCGGTCATTCTGGCCGACGAGCCCACCGGCGCGCTGGACAGCCACACCGGCCGCGAGGTGCTGGGGATGCTGCAGGAGCTGCACCGGCAGGGGAACACCGTGGTGCTCATCACCCACGACAACTCCATTGCGGTGCAGGCCCAGCGGATCATCCGGCTGGAGGATGGGCGTGTCGTCTACGACGGCGACGCCCACGCCCCGGAGGCGGTGGTCCAGCCCAACCTGGTCATCCCGGGCCCGGTAAAACCACAGAATGAAACCAAACAGGAGGGCAGCGTATGATCTACGAAACCTTCCGTGAAGCCATCCAGAATATCTGGAGCAATAAATTCCGTACACTCCTTACCATGCTGGGCATCATCATTGGTGTGATGGCTGTTATGGTCATTGTGGGCCTGGGCAACGGTATGACCACCAGCATCCAGAACGAGTTTGCCGATATGGGCACCAACCTCCTGACCGTGCAGATCATGGGCTACGGCTCCCGTTCTGTTAAAGTCAAGGACTTCTATGAACTGGTGGAAAAAAACTCGGATGTCCTTGGGGCTGTTTCGCCCTCCATCAGTATGAGCGGAACGGTGAAAGTCGGTACGGACGATGACAGTTACAGCAGCACCTCCGTCAAAGGCGTCAGCGAAGTGTATCTGAACATGGATGGCTACACCATCGCGCAGGGCCGTCCCCTGAACTACGTGGACATGGACGCCAACAAAAAGGTCTGCATGGTAGGCGATTACATCAGCCGGGTGGGCTATGGCGGCAACGCCATTGGCCAGAGCATCAAGATCGGCAGAGAGTGGTACACCATTGTGGGCGTGCTGGAAGCCGAGATCGACGACCCCTCCGATCAGGAGGGCAGCAGCGACGACTGCATTTTTGTGCCCTACACCACGGCCATGCGTGTCTCCGGCATCAGCACGGCCAGTTCTTACGCGGTCCTTGTGTCCGATGAGGAGAATATCTCCAAGGGCAAGGCCATCATTGAGAATGGCCTGCAGGAGTTGCTTCACTCGGACAGCGGCTATATGGTCATCAGCCTGAGCGAGATGCTGGATATGATGACGAGCATGGTCAACATGGTGGTCACGGTCCTGACGGCCATTGCGGCCATCTCGCTGCTGGTCGGCGGCATCGGCATCATGAACATCATGATGGTCTCTGTTACCGAGCGCACCCGTGAGATCGGCATCCGCAAAGCACTGGGTGCCAAGGAAAGAACAATCCTGAGCCTGTTTGTGGTGGAGGCGGGCACAACGTCTGCTCTGGGCGGTATCATTGGCATTGGCCTGGGGTACATCGTCTCAACCGTTGCCACCAAGGTCCTGGCCGTCATCATGACCGATATGCCCATTACGGTCACCCCCACCGCCGGCTCCATTGCCGTGGCCTTTGGCATCTCGGTGGGCATTGGTGTGCTGTTTGGCTACCTGCCTGCAAAACGTGCCGCACGCCTCAACCCCATTGAAGCTCTGAGATATGATTAACGCGCCCTCTCAGGCGCTCACGCGCCAGTTTTCCCCTTGGGAGAACCAAGCATACTGATTAAGGAGTGAAACTATGAAGAAACGCATTCTTGCGCTGCTGTTGGCGGTCTGCGTGGCCTGCTCCATGCTCATCCTGCCCGCCTCGGCCAGCGGCTCCAACACGGCAGTCCAGACAGCCGTTACGCTGGGCGGCCTGACCTCCGACCAGACGGCAAACCTGGCCGCGCCGCTTACCCGCGGCGCGCTGACCAAACTGATGGTGGCGTTCTCCGCCTACCGGGAAAGCGCCAAGACCCAGGGCTCCACGGGTACCCTCTTTTCGGATGTGAGCAGCGGCTCCGCCTATGCGCCCTACGTCCGCATTGCGGTCCAGCAGGGCTGGATCAGCGGCTATACGGACGGCAGCTTCCGCCCGGACAATGCTGTCACGCTGGAAGAAGCCTGCACCGCGGTCCTCAAGCTGCTGGGCTATGACGTGACCACTCTCAGCGGTACGTTCCCGGCCGCACAGCTCAACAAGGCAAACGAGCTGGGTCTGCGGGACAACCTGACCAAGACCCAGGGCGAGGGGATGACGCTGGAAGACGGCGCTGTCCTGCTCTACAATGCCCTGACGGCCACCACCGCGGAGGGCAAAGTCTATGCCTCTTCGCTGGGCTTTACCGTGAATAACGGCGTGGTGGATGTCTCTTCCATCCTGCTCAGCAATGTCAAGGGCCCCTTTGTGGCGGGCCTGGGCACCCAGCTGCCCTTTGCACCCACGGCGGTCTACCGCAACGATACCGTGACCACGGACGCCACCCTCAACGCCTATGACGTTTACTACTACAACGAGACGGCCCAGACGGTATGGATCTACACCCGCAAGGCCGCAGGCCGCATCACGGCCGTGTCTCCCTCGGCCAATGCCCCCACTTCTGTTACCGTGGCAGGCACCGAGTACACCATCGCTTCCTCCTCTGTGGCGGCACAGCTCTCCGCTCTGAACGGCGGCGGCGTGGGCCAGGTGGTCACCCTGCTGCTGGGCATGAACGATGAAGCGGTTTCCGTTCTGACGGGCGACGCCGCCAACGAGGTGTTCTACGGCGTGGTCCAGACCACCAGCCGCAGCCTGGTGGAGAACAGCGGCCCGGATGTGCAGCAGACCGTGGCCGTTGCCTGCACCGATGGCGTGACCCGCAGCGTGAACGTGGACAAACAGTTCAACTATCCGGCAGGCAAGCTGGTGGCCATCACCGTGGATGAAAACGGTGAGAACATCCAGAGCCTTGAGACCAAATCCACCAGCGGCACCGTCAACGCCGAGGGCACCGCCCTGGACAATACGGCCCTGGCCAGTAACGTGGAAATTCTGGACACGACTTCGGAGGGTTTGGCTGGGGCAGTTCGCCCCAGCCGCCTATCGGGGGTCACTCTGAGCGGCACGGACGTCAAATATTATACCACCAATGAAAAAGGCGAGATCGACCGCCTCATCCTCAGCGACGTGACGGGCGATCTGTGGGAGTACGCGGCACTGGATGGCATCCAGGCAGCCACCGATTATGCGGGCAGCAAGATCGACGAGAAAATTAACGAGAAAGTTTCCTCCTCCTCTTCGACAAGCTCGTCTCTGGCAGGCATGACCACGACCACCGAGGATGACGACCAGAAAGCCAAGCAGACCGCGCTGGATGTGCGCAACATCATGCTGCCCAGCACCAGCGATGTGCTGTATGGTCTGGTGGATGGCAGCATCGTCAGCACCACCTGGAACCAGCTCACCGGCAGCACCGACCGGTTGGCTTCCTACGTGCTGAAAAAGGTGGGCGACAATGTAGGCGGCGTGGCAGGCAATATCATTGATTACTTTGCCTCCGGTGCCAACTATGTCTGCTATGTCAACGGCAAGCAGGTCACCTATACCACTGCGGTCAAGTACCCGGTCATCGCGGGCGGCGTGGCCATTGGCAAATCCGCCGACGGCAAAAAAGTCAATGCGATGGTCCAGCTTTCCCCGGTGGTGGTGGATAAGCTGGGCGCCGGCTGGGTCATGAAAGGTGATACCCGCTATGAGACCGCCGACGACATCCAGGTCTATCTGTGGAACCAGGGAACTTATTACAAAGTTTCTCTGGCCGACCTCAATCCCCAGGATTACAAACTGATCGGCTGGTACGATAACCAGGGCCATTCCGCAGGCAATAAGATCCGCCTGCTGGTAGCCGTGCGCACCAACTAAAAGCGAAACAGAACCAAAGCCCCTGCGCAGGAGTTTCTCTTGCGCAGGGGCTTTTTGGCATTGGGCAGCGTGAGCGAGCGACAACCACCCGCTCCGCTGGTGGAATAAAAACGGCTTTAGCCCTCGACAAAGAGAAACCTCCCCGTAGAATAGAGTGTGGGTTTGCCAACCACATTCTAGGAACAGGGAGGTTTCTCTTTGAAATCTTTACTTTGCCGCTGACGATCTCGGAGGCCAGAGATCGTTCAGGATGCGGGGCGCAAGGAGAGCCGAAAATCCGCATGACACGGATGGTTAGCAGCCGCTAATGTGCAACAAGCACAAAAATAATTCTCAAACATTGGCAAATAGTAGATTAAAAAATGATGTTAAAGTATTGACAATTTGCTCCGCACGGCGCTATAATGCAGGTACAGTAATTGATTAACGCTTTTAATCAATTAAAGATTTTTTACCGGATGAGATTTGAAGCTTGATAAAAAATAACGAATCTCAAACAAAAAACGATTGCTTGCTTGAAAAACGAATTGATTAACACTTTTAACTAAAAGGAGAAAATGATTATGAAGTACTTCCTGGACAGCGCAAAACTCGATGAGATCAAGCTCGCTTACAACACCTTTGGCATTGACGGCGTTACCACCAACCCCCGCCACATCATGCTGAGCGGCAAGCCGTTCCTGACGGCCATTACCGACATCGCCAACTGGATCAAGGAAGAGGGCCTGGAGGGCTACGAGAAGTTCCCCGTCTCCGTGGAGATCAACCCCCATCTGGACGACACCGAAGAGATGATCGCCGCCGCAAAGAAAGTCTCCGCCATCAGCGAGAACTTCGTCATCAAGATCCCCTGCACCGAGGCTGGTGTGGCTGCTGCCCGCCGCCTGGAGAAAGAGGGCATCCGCACCAACGTGACGCTGGTGTTCAGCCCGGCACAGGCCATCTGGCCCGCAAAGAACGGCTCCCTCTTCGTTTCTCCGTTCCTGGGCTGGAAAGAGGCCAACGGTGAGGACTGCAAGCAGTACATCAAGGACATCGTGGATATCTATAAGAACTACGGCTTCTACGGCAAGACCCAGATCATCTGCGCGGCCATCCGCACCCCCAAGCAGATCGTGGACTGCGCGGTGGCAGGTGCCGATATCGTTACCACCGGCCTGGCCGTCTATCAGGACGCCATCAAGCACGCTTACACCCGCCAGGGCATTGAGACGTTCATCAATGCATGGGATAACACCGTGACGGAGTAAGCGGAACACAAAGCAGCGAGTGAGCAGGAGCAAAAGGAGAAGCACTATGAAAATCGGCTTTATCGGTCTGGGCATCATGGGCGAGTCCATGTGCGAAAACATTGTCAAGAAGCATGACGACACCGTCTACTGCTTCGATTTCATCCCCGCAAAAGTGGAGCTGCTGGCCTCCAAGGGCGCGGTTCCCTGCAAGGACTCGGTGGAACTGGCCGAGAAGTCCGACGTCATCATCTCGATGGTGCCCAAATCCGAGCACTCCATGAGCGTGTACAAGACCATCCTCCCGGTGCTGGGCGCGGGAAAGACCTGCATTGATATGTCCACCATCGACCCCAGCGTCTCGGTGGAGATCAGCAAGATGGTCAAGGCCACGGGCGCTGCATTCATGGACGCTCCTGTCGTCAAGAGCAAGCCCGCCGCTATTGCCGGCAAGCTGGGCATCTACATGGGCGGCGACGAAGCCACCTGCGAGGCCATGCGCCCCATCCTCGCTTACATGGGTGAGAACATCATCCGGATGGGCGATAACGGCAAGGGCCTGGTCATGAAGATCTGCCACAACGCACTGGTCACGCAGATCCAGAACGGCGTCAACGAGACCCTTTCTCTGGCACAGCTCAACGGTATTTCGGTGGAAGACTATGCAACGGCCATCTCCTACGGCGGCGGCCAGAACTTCTATCTGGACGGCCAGTGGCAGAAGCTGCGGGATGAGGACTATACCACCGCGTTCTCTCTGGCCAACGCCGCCAAGGATGTGGGCATCTGCATGAACCTGGCGAAAGAGTGCGGCCTGGACATGCCCGGTGAGGCAAACGTCAAGAAAGTTTACGACAAGGGTATGGAAGCCGGAATGGGCGGCGACGACTGGCGCTCGACCTTTAAACTGGTCCGGGGCCACTGATAAAAGGGGAGTGCAGTGATGGAAAATCGGTTAGAGCATCTGAATCAGGTCAACGATGTCCCGGTGCACAGCGTGCTGGATCCGGAATTCGCCTCCTATGGCCGGGTGGTCACGGGCTATGATTTCAGTGAGATGATCGCCTACATGGAGCAGAACACCCCCATCCCGGAAAATGGCAACACCTATGTTGCCAGCGTGCCCGAGATGGAAGCCCTGGCCGTGAGTGCCGAGGTGCAGAAAAAATTCTACGGCGACATGCCCGTTGAAGTGGGCTACTGCAATGGCCGCAATACTACCTGGAACGGCTTTGAGTATCACAAGGGCAGCGAGATCAATGTGGCTGTCACGGATTTCATGCTGATTTTGGGCCATGTGTGGCAGATCGAGGACAACACCTACCGGTTTGAGAACGCAAAAGTCTTCTTTGTGCCCAAGGGCACGGCGGTGGAGATGTACCAGACCACGCTGCACCTCTCGCCCTGCCGGGTCTGCGATGCAGGCTTCAAGGGCGTGGTTATCCTGCCGCGGGGCACGAACACCCCGCTGGACGAGAAGACCCCGAACGGCGACCCGGAGAGCAAGCTGCTGCTCCAGCGAAACAAGTGGGTCATCGCACACCCGGAGCGGGAGCCGCTCATCAAGCAGGGCGCTTACCCCGGCCTGCTGGGCGAGAACAAGGAGCTCCACTATTAAAGGGCCGAATGGCTGAGAAAGGGCAACCATGGAGATCATTTGCAAAGACCGGGTCTTTACCCTGAAAAACGGCGGCGATGTGCTGCTGCATACCGACGCCAACACCCCGATGGTTTATGTCGGCTACGGCGAAGAGCGTGTGGAAATGTACCGCGGCAACTTCAAGCTGGAAGATCACCTGTTGGAGCGCCGCCCCCTGACCCTGACTTCTGCCCGTGTGACAGAGCAGGGGACAGAGCTGGATCTTGAGGGCCAGCTCAAGCTGCTGGTCACCGAGAAAGAGGGCGCTGTCACCCTGACGGTGGCGGAAAAAGCCGAGGGAATCAACCGCTTTTGGCTGCATGTGGAAGCGGCCGAGGACGAGCATGTCTACGGCTGCGGCGAGCAGATGAGTTACTTTGATCTGCGGGGCCGCCACTTCCCGCTGTGGTCCAGCGAGCCGGGTGTTGGCCGTGACAAAACGACCTACGTTACCTGGCGCAGCGACGTGGAAAACGGCGGTGCGGGCGGTGATTATTACAACACCAATTACCCGCAGCCGACCTACGTTTCCAGCCGCCATTATTACCTCCACATGGATACCACGGCTTACGGGGATTTCGATTTCCGCAACCCGCGCTACCATGAGCTGCAGTGCTGGAATGTGCCGGGCTTTATCCGCATCGAAGCCGCCCCCACATTCGTGGAGCTGCTGGAAAAGCTGACCGCGTTCCTGGGCCGCCAGCCGGAGCTGCCGGAGTGGATCTATAATGGCCTCATCATCGGTGCCCAGGGTGGCAACGAGCGCAGCTTTGGCATCGTGGACAAGAGCCTGGAGCACGGCATCAAGGTCTCCGGCCTGTGGTGCCAGGACTGGTGCGGCAAGCGGGTGACGAGCTTTGGCAAGCGCCTGCAGTGGGACTGGCATTTCCACAAGGAAATGTACCCCGATCTGCCCAAACACATTGAAGAGCTCCACGCCCGGGGCATCAAGTTCCTGGGTTACGTCAACCCCTACCTCGTCAACGATGGCGAGCTCTACGCCGAGGGCAAAAAGCGGGGCGTCTTCGCCAAAAAGGCGGATGGTTCCGATTACCTGGTGGACTTTGGCGAGTTCTACTGCGGCGTGGTGGATTTCACCAACCCCGAGGCCTACAACTGGTTCAAGGATGAGGTCATCAAAAAGTACACGCTGGACATTGGCATCGACGGCTGGATGGCAGACTTTGGCGAGTATCTCCCCACCGACGATCTGGTGCTGGCAAACGGCGTCAGTCCGATGATCGAGCACAACCACTGGCCGGTGCTGTGGGCAAAATGCAACTACGACGCCGTCAAAGAGAGCGGCAAGCTGGGGCAGGTGGTCTACTTCATGCGGGCCGGCGGCACGGGCAGCCAGAAATACTGCACCCTGCTGTGGGCCGGTGACCAGAGCGTGGATTTCAGCCGCCATGACGGCCTGTGCACCGTCATCTGCGCGGCACTGAGCTCCGGCATGGTCGGCTGCGGCCTCAACCACTGCGACATCGGCGGCTACACCTCGCTGTTTGACAACTGCCGCACCAAGGAGGTCTTCCTCCGGTGGGCGGAGATGGCAGCCTTTATGCCCGTGATGCGCACCCACGAAGGCAACCGCCCCGACACCAATTTCCAGTATTACGACGATGACGACTGCATGAAGCAGCTGGCACGTCTGGTGGATATCTACACCATGCTGGCACCCTACACCAAAACGCTGGTGGCTGAAAACGCCGCCAAGGGTACCCCGGTCATGCGGCCCCTCTTCCTCCAGTACGAGGACGACCCCCGCAGCTATACTGAGCAGTTCGAGTACCTCTACGGTCCGGACCTGCTGGTGGCTCCGGTGTGGCAGAGCGGCAAGACGGAGTGGGAGGTCTACCTGCCCAGCGACGAGTGGACCCATCTGTGGACGGGCGAACACTACGCCAAGGGGACCCACACCGTTCCGGCGGAACTGGGCGATACCCCGGTGTTCTGCCGCAAGGGTTCCCAGTGGGCGGAGCTGTTTGACAGCATCCGTGCAAAGTACGGGAAGTAAGCTATGCGGAATCAGATCCTGTTTTACATCGTCATTCTGCTGACGAACATCATCCACGGCATCACGGGCTTCGCGGGCACCATCTTAGCCATGCCGCCCAGCCTGATGCTGGTGGGCTACGACATCGCAAAGCCAATTTTAAATGTGCTGGCCATCTTCTCCGGCGTGTATGTTTTTGTGGGCAACTACAAAAAGATCGCCTGGAAAGAGCTGGCCAAGATCGTGGTGGTCATGGCACTGGGCATCTTTGGTGCCGTGTTCATCAAAGGGCTGTTCGTTGGCAAAGAGCACCTGCTCTACAAACTGCTGGGCCTGCTGGTCATCGGGCTTTCGGTACAGGGCTTTTACAAGCTCGTACACAAGCCGGACGCCAAAACAGAACCGCCCGCGGAGGAGCAGGGAAGCAAAGGCAATGTCGGCACCTATGCACTGCTGGTGCTGGCCGGTATCATCCACGGGCTGTTCGTCAGCGGCGGCCCGCTGCTCACCGGTTACATGACCAGGCGCATCAAAGACAAAACCGTCTTCCGCGCTACCATTTCCACAGTGTGGGTCTTCCTCAACACCCTCGTCTTCCTGGAAGATGTCCAGGCGGGGCTGTGGGTGCCCTCCACGGTGAAAATGCTGGCCATCTCGGTGCCGTTCCTGCTGGCGGGCATGTTCATCGGCAGCAAGCTGGTGGCCCGCATGAGCCAGCTGGTCTTTATGAAGCTGACCTACATTCTGTTGTTCATTTCGGGGCTTTCGCTTCTGGTGAAGTGACACCTCGTGAAAAGCGCAAACCGAACATCCACAAACAAGAAAAAGAGAAATGTGAAGGAGAACACTACTATGAAACGTCGTGAATTTCTGTCCATGAGCGCTGTTCTGGCTGCTTCCGGTATCCTGGCAGGCTGTGCCGCTTCCAATGCAGGCAGCACCAGCGCCGCAGCTTCCACGGCTGGCTCTACCGCAGCTTCCGAGGAGCCCAGCAACGGCGGCGAGACCATTAAGATCATCTGCCCCTACGGCGTCGGCGGCACTGCGGATATCGTGGCCCGCAAATATGGACAGGTGGCAAACCAGACCCAGAAGAAGTACAACTTCATCGTGGAGAACATGACCGGCGGCGACGGTTTCGCCGCAGCCACCTACTTTGCTGATGACAGTACCTCCGTGGCAAAAGAGCTGCTGGTCTTTGGCTATGGCGTCTGCTACCGCCATGATCTGGGCAAAGAGTTCGGCACCGAGGAAGTGGATTTTGACCGTGATGCCATGTATCCCATCGGCACCATTGATGACCGTACCTGGATCGTGTACACCACGCCCGACCAGACGCTGGCTTCCATTCTGGAAAAGGCCAAGAACGGCGGCATCAAGATGTCCGGCGGCAACCCCCTGTCCGACTGCCATCTGTCCTGGGGTTCCCTGATCGCCATGGAGGGCGGCAAGGTATCCGTGGTTCCGTATGACGGCGGTGCAAACCAGAAAAAGGGCCTGACCGACGGCGAGGTCGATGTCTTCGTCGGCACCACCCAGGCTGCCAAGGACGAGGTCGAGGCTGGTACCCTGATCCCCATTCTGGCCATGAACGACCGCGCGTTCGAGGGCTTCGTCACGCCGTCCGGCCCCATTACCGTCCCCACCTGTGCAGGCGATTCCAAGGCTCCGGAACTGAACCCGGCCAACGACTATGAGTCCTGCATCCTGCCTGCGGGCGGCGTGCTGGCAGCCCACAAGGGCGCCGACCAGACATTCATCGACGAAATGATTGAGATCACCAAGGATGTCTGGAATGAGCCCGAGTTCAACGAGTGGATCGCTTCCATCCTGCTGAACCGCTTTGAAGTTTATGGCGACGAGGCAGAGGCATTCATCAACGAAGCCTGTGAGAAAGCCATCAATGCTTACAAGAATCTGAGCGGTCAGGCCTAAACCTGAAGCATAGAAACAAGTGTCGCATCGGTCACGTTTCGCATGAACCTTGTGCTGACGGGCTGCCGGTGCAGCTCGTCGGCACTTTTAATTGGCAAAGAAACTTAGGAAACCGATGTCGGGTTACCGTACGAAAGGAGAACGAATTTCGATGAAGAAATTCAAGATCAAGACCAATCTGGTCTCGGGCGTTATTATGGGAGTGGCCGCACTGCTCCTCATTATCCTGCTGCCCAGTCAGGTCCGCGTGCCGGCCTATGATTCCGGTGCCCCCAGTCCCCGCATCATCCCCGGGATCTGCCTGGCGATTATGCTGGTTTCGTCCATCGCCCTCATCATCCAGAGCCTTGTCCTCAAGCAGGAAAAGGTGGTGGAGTTTGACTGGGCAAAAGAAAAGCCCGCCATCCTCCTCATTCTTGGCATGTGCGTGTATATCGGCCTGATGCTCTGCATTGGCTATGTGCTGGCGTCTCTGATCGTTTTCCCGCTGGCGCTGTTCTACGTGGGCGAGCGCAAGGCCGGCCCCTACATTGTGGTTCTGATTTCGGCCTTTGCCATCTTCCTGCTGTTCAAGAACGTCTTTAACATTTCGCTGCCCGCTCTGGGCCTGTTGGGAGGGATCATCTGATGTCGGATTTTGCATTGATTTCGCAGGCTATCCCGCAGGTGTTCACTGTTTACAACATGCTGCTCATCTTCGGCGGTCTGATTTTGGGCATGGTCATTGGCTGCGTGCCCGGCCTGAGCGTTACCCTGGGCATCATCCTGATGCTGCCTCTGACCTATACGTTCGATGACCCGGCTTCCGCCATCATCCTGCTGCTGGCCGTTTACGTCGGCGGCATGTACGGCGGCTCCATTTCCGCCATTACCCTGAACACCCCGGGCACCAACTCCGCCATCGCCACCACGTTCGATGGCTACCCGCTGGCCAAAAAGGGCAAGGTGAAAAAGGCACTGGATACCTCGCTGTTCGCTTCCGTGTTCGGCGGCCTGTTCTCGGCAGTGTTACTGCTGCTTTGCGCCTCCCTCATCACCAAGCTGGTGGCAAACTTCACCTCCGTGGAGTACTTCTCCCTGGGCATCATGGGCATCAGCCTCATCGCCGGTGTCTCCGGCAGCAGCCTGCCCAAGAGCCTCATCTCCGGCATGATCGGCCTGCTGATGGCCTGCGTGGGCATGGACGCCGTCACCGGCGTCACCCGCTTCTCCTTTGGTTCTGCAACTCTGAAATACGGCATCGACATGCTGCCCGCCATGATCGCCCTTATCGCGCTGACCCAGGTGGTGCAGAAACTGCGTGACTTCAAAGTTTCCGGCGGCAAGCTGGACGACGCCCGCAAGATCGACAAGCAGGGCATCACCAAGAAAGAGATGATCAGCATCCTGCCCGCCTGCCTGCGTTCTTCCGCGATCGCAAGCGTTCTGGGCGCAATGCCCGGTGTCGGCGGCGGTGTGGCACAGTTCCTCTGCTACAACGAAGTCCGCCGCACTTCCAAGCACCCCGAAGAGTTCGGCAAAGGCTGCCTGGAGGGCATCGCTGCCGCCGAGTCTTCCAACAACGCGGTCGTTGGCTCCGCTATGATCCCTCTGCTGACGCTGGGCATCCCCGGTGATGGCGTTACCGCTCTGCTGCTGGGCGCGTTCGTGCTCCACGGCATCCAGCCCGGCCCCACCATGTTCACCAAGCAGGGCGTTATGGCCTATACCATTATCATCGGCTGCCTGGTGGCAAACATCCTGCTGGCTCCCTTTGGCCTTGGCATGACCCGTCTGGTGGCTAAGATCGTGCAGGTGCGCTACACCTATCTGGCTCCTGTCATCATCATGTTCTGCTTTGCAGGTGCATTTGCAGCCACCGGCAACACCAAAGAGCTGATCATCTGCGCAGGCATCCTGATCTTCAGCTACATCCTGACGGTTCTGGACATTGATAACACCCCGCTGATGCTGGGCATGATCCTGGAAGACATCATGGAGCAGAACTTTGTCACCGCTTCCATGAGCTATGACCGCAACTACAGCATCTTCATTACCCGCCCCATCTCCGCAGTCATCCTCATCATCACCGTGGTGCTGCTGGTCTCCATGATCCGCGTCAACCGCCGTGTTGCCAAGCTGAACGAGCAGCAGGAAGCCGAAATGGCCGCTGCTCATGCGGAAAACGACTGATAAAATTTGATTTTTCTTCTTTCTTCTCTCCTTCATGTCTGCGGGGCTGGGGTGTGCCCGGCCCCGCATTTTTTGAGGGAGGCGGCAAAGAAATAAAACCAGAAATTAAGAGAGTAATAAAAGGAGCAATTGATTATGAGTTTTCAGGTAGCTTATGTGCCCATCGGTGTTGGTACGTTCCATCTGGAGAGCGCACAGGATCAGTTTGAAAAATCCATTGCCATGCTCAAGGGCCTGAATGCAGACTGCACCGTGCCCGAGAAAATGCTGCTGACCATCAACGATCTGGACGCATACCTCGATACCCTCAACCCCGACCTCATCGTGCTGCAGAACATCACCTTTGCCAACGCCGCTTACGCCAGCGAGGTGCTCAAGCGCTTTGCCTGCCCCATTGTGCTGTGGACCCTGCGGGAGCCGGTCATCGACGGTACCCGCCTGCGCCTCAACAGCCTGACGGGCGCTTACTCCGCCGGCAACGCCATCACGGCGTTCCGGGGCGAGGGCAAGTTTGAGTATATTTTTGGCGCCCCCGGCGAGGCCGAAGTGGAGCGGGAAGTGGGCGCTGCCATCCGTGCCGCCAAGGTCAAGTACGACCTGCGCCGCCTCAAGATGATCTCCATTGGCCACACGCCCCAGGGCTTCGGCTTTGGCCGCGCGCTGGACGCTGAGATGATGAGCACCTTTGGCACCACGCTGGATTCCATCGAGGCCCGTGAGCTCATCAACAAAGCCAAGGGTTACACCGAGGAGGAGCTGGCCGACGAGCTGGCCGAGGCCCGCAAGACCATTGTCGGCCTGGAGGCCATCCCGGAAAACAACGTGGTCAACTTTGCCCGCCTCTATAAGGCGTATAAGAGCTATGTGGGCGAGAACCACATCGGGGCCCTCTGCTCCCGCTGCTGGCCGGATTTCTTCACCGAGTTTGGTACCCCCGTGTGCAGCGTGCTCTCCCTGCTCAACGCCAACGGCGTTTCCGCCAGCTGCGAGTCCGACGCTTACGGTGCCCTCTCCATGTTCATTGGCAGCGACCTGACCAGCCGTTCCTGCTTCTTTGGCGACCCCGTCTCCATGAACGAGAAAGAGGGGACCATCACGTTCTGGCACTGCGGCATGGCTGCCTGTGACCTGGCCCGCAAGGATACCGGCGCGCAGGTGGGCGTCCACCCCAACCGCAAGATCGGCCCCGTGATGGACTTTGGCTGTGAGGCCTGTGAGCATGTCACCATCTTCCGTGTGGGCCGCAAGCCGGACGGCAGTTTCCGCTTCTTCATCGCGGAGGGTTCCGCACTGGACAAGCCCAAGCAGTTCAACGGCACCTCCGTGGTCGTCAAGACCGTGGAAAGCGCCAAGGATGTCGTCTATGGCACCGTCAAGGGCGGCTGGGAGCCCCACTTTGTGGTGGTGTACGGCCAGGTGGCCAACGAGCTGGAAAAGCTGGGCAACATGCTGGGCGTGGAAGTCTGCAAATTCTGAAATCCTAAAACAGCAAACAATCGCCTTGAAATAAGCGATTTTCTCTTGATACTACGGAAAACACGGAGTATACTTGATTTAAGTAACTGAGAATGCTTGCCAGATATACAGGGAAAGAGGTGTGGAGATGGCATACAGCGGCCTGAACCTCGGAAACGTCAAAAACCAGAACCGCAGCTCCATTTTAAAGCTGCTGAACGACCACGGCCCCATGCCGCGCAAGGATCTTTCGGCCCGGCTGGGCCTGACCCCGGCCAGCCTGACTACCCTGTGCGGAGAGCTGCTGGCCCAGAACATTCTGTTTGAGCTGGGCGAGGTACAGCAGGAGGATAAACGCGCCGGGCGGCGCAAGATCCTGCTGGGCATCAATTACGCCTACCGCCATGTTCTCTCCATCAGCATCGAGGCCCCCGCCACCAGTGTCACCCTGTGTGATCTGCGGGGAGAGCACTGCATCACCCGCCGCATCCCCACGGATACCAGCGTGGAGCCGGAGGTGTTTTTAAAGCGGGTGGCCAATGTGGGCAAAGCCCTGCTTTGGGAAAACAGCATCGGCAGGGAAGAGCTGCTGGGGGCGGGCGTCTCGGTGCCCGGCCCGGTGGACCGGGAAAAGGGCGTCAGCACCCACGCTTACCGCGTCTGGGATCAGCCCGTGCAGGTAACTGCCCCGCTGGCTGAGGCGCTGGAGTGTACCGTGCTGCTGGAAAACAACGTCAAGGCCTTTGCCCAGGCCGAGCTGACGTATGGCCTGGGGCGGACGGAGGAGAATCTGCTGCTGCTCAAATGGGGCCCCGGCGTGGGCTCCGCCATCATTGCGCAGGGCCGTATCTATGAGAGCCGGATGTACAAATCGGCGGAGATCGGCCATGTGCGGGTGGAAAAGAACGGCAGGCTCTGCCGCTGCGGGCGGCACGGCTGCCTGGAAACGCGGGTAGCCAGCCACCCCATTGCCCGCCATCTGCGGCAGGTGTGCAGCCCGGAAACGACCCCGCTGCTGTGGGCTGCCGTGGGCGGCAGGCCCGAGAACATTACCGTGCACAATCTGGACACCCTCGCCGCGCTGGACGAACCGGCCATGTGGGAGGCACTGGATGCGGACATTGAGGTGCTGGCCGATGTGGTGGGCGGCTGCCTGACCATGTTCACGCCGGATCATCTGATCCTGTACGGGTATATGTTCAAGCTGCCGCACTTCCGGGAAAAATTCCTCGCCGCCTGCAAGCGGTACGACCCCGCCTACGACGAAAATTATATCCGTGTCTCAGAACTGGCTGAAAAGCTGGAATACATCGGGCCGCTGGCGGTTGTGACCAACGAGCTGTTTTATCAGGGCTGAAAATTTTATCAGGCAAACAGGCAAAAAGCGTGCTGTGGAGCAAGAGAGCGCAAGGGCTTTGCAAAGTTCTGGGCGGCGCTTGCCCCACAGCTTTTATTTTTACCAGAAAAGGAGAGTTTCCCCATGTCATACATCATGGCACTGGATGCCGGAACCACTTCCAACCGCTGCATCCTGTTCAATGAAAAAGGCGAGATGTGCAGTGTGGCACAAAAGGAGTTTACCCAGTATTTCCCCAAACCGGGCTGGGTGGAGCACGACGCCAATGAGATCTGGACCACCCAGCTGGGCGTGGCACTTTCGGCCATGAACCAGGTGGGAGCCAGCGCGGCGGACATTGCGGCCATCGGCATCACCAACCAGCGCGAGACCACCATCGTGTGGGACCGTGACACCGGCGAGCCCATTTACCACGCCATCGTCTGGCAGTGCCGCCGCACCAGCGCCTACTGCGACGAGCTCAAGGCCAAAGGCCTGACGGAGAAATTCCGCCAGAAGACCGGCCTTGTCATTGACGCCTATTTCTCCGCCACCAAGCTGAAATGGATTCTGGACAACGTGCCCGGCGCGCGGGAAAAGGCAGAGGCGGGCCAGCTGCTGTTTGGCACCGTGGAGACCTGGCTCATCTGGAAGCTGACCTGTGGCAAGATCCATGTCACGGATTATTCCAACGCCAGCCGCACCATGATGTTCAACATCCATACCCTGCAGTGGGACGATGAGATTCTGGAAGAGCTTGATATCCCCAAATGTATGCTGCCGGAACCCATGCCCTCCAGCTGCTTTTATGAGTGGGCCGACCCCATGCACTTTGGCGACGGCATCAAAATCGCGGGCGCGGCAGGCGACCAGCAGGCGGCGCTCTTCGGCCAGACCTGCTTTACCCCCGGCGAGGCAAAAAATACGTTCGGCACCGGCGGCTTCATGCTGATGAACACGGGCGAGCAGCCGGTGTTCTCCCAAAACGGCCTGGTCACCACCATTGCCTGGGGCCTGGACGGCAAAGTACATTACGCGCTGGAGGGCTCCATTTTCGTGGCCGGTGCCGCCATCCAGTGGCTGCGGGACGAGCTCAAGCTGCTGGAAGAAGCCCGGGACTCCGAGTATATGGCCGGCAAGGTCAAGGACACCAACGGCTGCTATGTGGTGCCGGCGTTCACGGGCCTGGGCGCGCCCCACTGGGACCAGTACGCCCGCGGCACCATTGTGGGCCTGACCCGCGGCTGCAACAAGTACCACATCATCCGGGCCACGCTGGACAGCCTGTGCTATCAGGTCAACGATGTCCTCCACGCCATGGAGGCGGATTCCGGCATCCAGATGAAAGCCCTCAAGGTGGACGGCGGCGCTTCCGCCAACAACTACCTGATGCAGACCATGGCCGATGTGAGCAATGTGCCGGTGCAGCGCCCCTCCTGCGTGGAGACTACGGCATTGGGGGCCGCCTATCTGGCAGGCCTGGCGGTGGGGTACTGGAAATCCACCGACGATGTGCTGCAGAACTGGTCGGTGGATCGCACCTTTACGCCCAACATCACCCCGGAGGAGCGCAAAAAGCGGGTCAAGGGCTGGAACAAGGCAGTCCGCTGCGCCTACCACTGGGCCAAAGACGAAGAGGACGAGTGACATGGACCGTGCAGAAGACGGACGCCTCCGGTTTTTCTCGGAGCTGTCGGAGCACCAGATCTCAGCGGATGAGTTTTTCAACGTGGTCCTGCTGGACTCGCTGGCCCGGAATTTCGGGCTGCAAAATGTGCTCATCTCCTACTTTGATCCGCAGGGCAATTTCCTCTCCTGGACCCACCGCAACGGGGTGCTGGCCGATTGCGAGGAGCACCCTTACCGCCGCTGCCAGCCGGCCGACGTGGTGCGCCAGACGCTGTACCGGGAGGCCGTGCAGGATAAACTGACCTACAACAACGTCACGCCCCGGCTCTACCACTCCACCAAACTCATCCCGCCGGAGGATTATGAGCAGAGCAGCTATGTGCGTTTTCTCGAAGAAAATTTCGGGGCCCGCTACAGCGTGACCATGGCATTTGGCATCAACGCGTATATTCAGGTGGCGTTTTTCAAGAGCCGGGAAGAGGGCGATTTCACGCCCGAGGAGCTGAGCCAGCTGGAACAGATTTACGTTTACATCGCCAACGATTACAAAAACTTCAAGAAATACGAGCAGGCCAAGATCATTTCCAACATCCAGAGCGAGATCATCCTCTCGGGGGAAAAAGCCTATCTCGTTACGGATGATTTTATGCACATCATGAGCTGCAACCACGCGGCAAAGGTCTGCCTGGATGATATCCTGGGCGGGGCTGCCGATGGGTTGGATGGAAGCAGGCCCTGCAGCTGGCTCCCGTTTTTGCTGGGCAGTGAGCTGGGCCACGCCGAAAACCGGGTGCAGACCCGGGTCATCCGGGATTATATTTTCAAAATTTACACCTACGACCAGCGCTATTCCAACGGCATTGTGGACCGCTACCACTGGATCACCATTGCCCGGGCGGAGCAGCCTGCGGCAGCTGGCAAAAACAGCGAGGCCCTGCCCGCGGGCACCGGCCAGCCCCTGACCAAAGCGGAGCTGCGGGTGGCCCGCCTGCTGGCCAAGGGCCTGACCTATCAGGCGGTAGCGGATAAGCTGGTGGTGAGCTACCACACCGTGAAGAAACATGTGCAGAATATCTACCTCAAGTGCGGGGTGAACTCCCGGTTCCAGCTCTACCGCTGGATGGAGCAGAACGACCCGAAAAAGTGACTCCTGAGACAGAAAAGAAGATCTCCCGTAAAATGCTGGGTGGAGCGCCGGAAACGGCTGCTCTGCCCGGCATTTTTTGTGCCGTAAAAATAGGGAATGTTCCCTATATAAAATCAGCCTGTTGTCCACTGTTTCTGAGAGGCGGCATCTGTTAGAATCAAGCCAGAAACGATCAGAGAAATAAACTGGGAAAGGAGGCGGGCAATGTGACGGAAACGGGCATCGTGTTCAACGTCCAGCGTTTTACCATTCACGACGGCCCCGGGATGCGGACGGAGTTCTTTTTAAAGGGCTGCCCGCTGCGGTGCCAGTGGTGCTCCAACCCCGAAAGCTGGGCCCCGCAGCCCCAGGTTGGGGTTTACCGGACCAAATGCATCGGCCGCAAAGTCTGCGGCGGGTGTGAGGACAGCTGCCCGGAGGGAGACATCTTCCGCTTTACGGCGGGCAAGCTGGCGGGCATTGACCGGACAAAATGCACGGACTGCCTGGCCTGCTACGAGGAATGCCCCTCCGACGCGCTCAAGCAGTGGGGCAGGCAGATGACGGTGGAGGAGTGCATGGAACTCATCCGCCGGGATCAAGGCTACTACGAGCGCTCGGGCGGCGGCGTGACCGTCTCGGGCGGGGACCCGCTGGTCCAGAGCGATTTTGTGGAGGCCCTCTTCCGCGCCTGCAAGGCGGAGGGCTACCACACCTGCTGCGAGTCCACGTTCTGTGCCAGCTGGTCGGAGGTGGAAAAGGTTCTGCCCTATACCGACCTCATCATCTCGGACCTCAAGCTGATGGATTCTGCCCTCCACCGCCAGTATACCGGGGTGGGCAACGAGCTCATTCTGCAAAACCTCCGCCGCCTGGCACAGGAGGGGCGGGAGCTCATCCTCCGCATCCCGGTCATCCCGGGGGTCAACGATGGGCGGCAGAACATCGAGGCCAGCGCAGATTTTATCCTCAGACAGCTGGGCGGGCAGGTGCGAACCCTGCAGCTTTTGAGTTTTATGCGGCTGGGCGAGGAAAAATACAAATCACTGGGGATCCCGTACCAGATGGAAGCCGTGCGCCTGCAGCGCCGGGCGTTCCAGCGGCGGGTAGAAGAAATTGCAAGGTATTTCAACAGCCGGGGCATCCACTGCCTCGTGGGCACCAAAGAAAAAGAAGAGAGTCAACCGGAATAAATCATCACACCAAGGAGGAACATCCATGGCAACTGTCCACACCACCGCACGCGGCACCGAGCCGTACGATAAAGTTTACTGCCTGGGCTATCAGGTCCACCACGAGGACTGGTCGCCCTACCCCCGCATCAACAAGCTGCGCCAGACTTTTCTGGACCGTGGTTATGATGTGGATGTAGAGCGCCTGCGCCTCGTCACCGAGAGCTATCAGCAGCACGAGCACCTGCCCGAAAAGCTCAAAGTGGCCTATGCCTTTGAGAATGTGCTGCTGCACTGCGGCATTGAAATTTACGACGATGACCTCATTGTGGGCGAGATCGCTTCGCCCGTCAAATCCGCGCCCATCTACCCGGAATTTTCCGTCAACTGGATCCTGGACGAGGTGCAGAACCACCCCTTTGAGGAGCGGGAACACGACCAGTTCTATATCCGCAACGAGAAAGAAAAGCAGGAGATTTTAGACCTGTGCAGCTGGTGGAAAGGCCGCACGCTGGACGATTACATCAACGTCCGGCTGGACGATGACCAGCTCAAGGGCTCCGAGGCGGGCAAGAAGATCTACCAGACCAACCTCTATCACTATGCGGGTACCGGCCACCTGGCCGTGGATTACGCCCGCCTGATGCGGCTGGGCTTTGACGGACTGTTGGAGCGGGCCAAACAGAAGCTGGCCGCGCTGGATATGCACGACCCCGAGTTCTGCACCAAGCGGGAATTCTATCAGGCGGTCATCATCATGCACAGCGCCGTGAAGAAGTACATTGAACGGTATGCCGTGCTGGCCGAGGAAATGGCCGCCAAAGAGCCGAACGCCAAGCGGAAAGCAGAGCTGGAGCAGATCGCCGTCAACTGCCATGCCGTGGCAGGCGGCACGCCCAAGACATTCTGGCAGGCGCTGCAGCTGTTCAACTTTGCCACCATGCTCATCTGCGTGGAGTCCAACGGCCACTCCATCTCCTATGGCCGGATGGACCAGTGGCTTTACCCCTACTACGAAGCCGACAAGAGCATCTCCAAAGACTTTGCGCTGGAACTGCTGGAAGTGGAGTACGTCAAGCTCAACAACCCCACCAAGCTCAAAGACCGGGGCAGCATGGCCCTGCGCAATGGCCGCGGCTTTGGCGGCGAGAGCCTGACCATTGGCGGTGTGAAGCGGGACGGCACCGATGCCACCAACGACCTGACCATGCTGATGCTGGAAGCCTCCGCCCACACCCGGATGATGAACCCCTGGGTCTGCGTCCGGATGCATGAGGGCACCCCCGAAGAGCTGCGCATCAAAGCCGTGGAGTGCATCCGGGCGGGCTATGGCCACCCCAAGCTCTTCAACGATGGCCCGGCCATCAAAGGCATGATGCGCAAGGGGATGACGCTGGAAGAAGCCCGGGATTACTGCGTGGTGGGCTGCGTGGAGATCAGCCTGCCCGGCAAGGAGTATGGCTGGCACGATGCCGCCTATGTCAACACCGCCAAGATGATGGAGATGGTGCTCAACGGCGGCCGCTGCATCGACTGCGGCCCCCACTGCCCCCGCTGGAGCCAGTGCGGCGCGCTGGGCAAACATCTGGGCCCCGACACGGGCAGCCTGGACCGCTACGCCAGCTTTGAGGAAGTCAAACAGAGCGTGGACACCCAGTTTGAGTACTGGACCAACCAGATGTGCTCCAGCCTCTGCGTCATCGAGAACGCCCACCGTGCCCTCAAGCCGCTGCCCTATGTCTCGGCTCTGTTTGAGGACTGCATGGAGTCCGGCCACGACCTGACCGAGGGCGGTGCCAAGTACAACGGCATCGGCCCCCAGGCCAGCGGCATGGCCACCTGTGCGGACTCCTTGGCCGCCATCAAGCAGCTGGTCTTTGACGAGAAACGCTGCACGGGTGCCGAGCTGCTGGAAGCCGTCAAGCACAACTGGAAAGGCTACGAGAAGCTGTATGCCCTCGTCAACAGCTCCAAAGTGCACCACTACGGCAATGATGACGATTACGCCGACGAGCTGTTCAAGTTCATGTTTGAGACGTACTGCAAGCACATTGCAGGCCGCAAGACGCCGCGCGGCGGCATCTTCAGCCCCGGTGTCTACTCCGTCAACGCCAACGTTGCCATGGGCCTGAACACCAATGCCTCGGTGGACGGCCGCAAGGCAGGGGAGGCCGTCTCCGATAATATGGGCCCGGTCCACACGGATTTTGGCTCCCACGATATCAACGGTCCCACGGCCATCGTCAACTCGCTGACCAAAGTGGATCACAGTCTCGCCACCAATGGCACCCTGATGAATCTCCGCTTCCCGCAGGAAGCTGTGGCGGGCATTGAGGGCCGGGACAATCTGGCAAGCTTTATTGAGGAGTATATCCACAAGGGCGCCATGCATGTCCAGTTCAACATCATGAGCGCCGCCACCATGCGGGCCGCCCAGAAAAAGCCCGAGGATTACAAGGACATGCTGGTCCGCGTGGCAGGTTACAGCGCCTACTTTGTGGAGCTGGGCAAGCCCCTGCAGAAAGACCTGATCCAGAGAACCGAACTCCATTTTTAACGGGTAACGATAGAAAGGAAGAGCAGCCATGAAAGACTTCAACTTCAAAATTCCGCAGAACATCCAGTTTGGCATGGGCAGCCTGAAAAAGCTGCCGGAGATCCTGGCCGAGAACCACTCTGACAACATCCTGCTGGTGTCGGACCGCGGGCTGGAAAAGATCGGTGTCGTCAAAAAAGTACAGGATATCATTGAGGCGGCCGGACTCAAGTGCACCAGTTATCTGGACGTGGTGCCCAACCCCACCGTGGCTGTGGTCAATGAGGCAACAGCCCTGTACAAGGAGTGTGGTGCTACCAGCATCGTGGCCCTGGGCGGCGGCAGCTCCATGGATGTGGGCAAAGCCGTGGGTGTGCTGGTCAACTATGGCGGCAAGATCACCGATTACGAGGGCAACCACAAGGTGCCCGGCCCCATCGTGCCTATGATCGCCATTCCCACCACGGCAGGTACCGGCAGTGAGGTGACCGCCTCTGCCGTCATCACGGACACTGAGCGCAACTACAAGCTCTCGGTCTTCAGCTATGAGATCCTGCCCAAGTACGCCGTGCTGGACCCGGAGCTCATCATGACGGCCCCGGCTTCCATTGCCGCTTCCTGCGGTGTGGATGCCCTCATCCACGCCATGGAGGCTTATGTTTCCCGCAACGCCACCCCGTTTTCCGATGCCATGGCGGAAAAGGCCATGGAGCTGATTGGCGGCAACCTGCGCCGCTTTGTGGCCAACCGCCAGGATGAAGAGGCAGCCTGTGCCATGATGCTGGGCTCCAACTTTGCGGGCATCTCCTTTGCCTGGGCCCGTCTGGGCAATGTCCACGCCATGAGCCACCCGGTGAGCGCCTACTTCAACGTGCCCCACGGTGTGGCAAACTCCATCCTGCTGCCCAATGTGGTGGAGTACAACGCTCTGGCCGACCATGGCCGCTATGAGGTCATCTACAACTACATCCGGGAGAGCAATGGCCCCATCGAAAACTTTACCCCGGATATGCTGGTGGAGGAGCTGCGCCATCTGAACGAACAACTGGGCATCCCGGCCACCCTGTCGGAAGTGGGCGTGACGGCGGATAAGATCCCTGCCATGGCCGAGGACGCCATGAAGAGCGGCAACATTCCCGCCAACCCCCGCCAGAGCACGGTGAAGGACATCATCAAGCTGTACGAGAAGACCATGTAAAAGGAGGCGTTTCCCATGCAGGCAGTGCTTCGGAACGAATTCTTTACCCTGACGGTGGACACCCTTGGCGCGGAAGCTGTCAGCCTGAAAAACGCAGCCGGGGAGGAAGTGCTCTGGCAGGCTGACCCGGAGGTCTGGCCCCGTCACGCACCCATTCTCTTCCCCTGGACGGGGGAACTGCCCCAGAGCTCCTACTCTCACAAGGGCAAAACCTATCATGTGGTCAAGCAGGGCTTTGCCCGGGATGTGGAGCACACATTGGTGCGGGTGGATGAGCACGAGATCGTCATGGAACTGCGGTCCAGCCCGGAGTTGAAAGAAACGTGGTTCCCGTTTGAGTTTGTTCTGACCAGCATGTTCCGGCTGGAGGGCAAGACCATCCACCATACCCTGACCGTGGAAAACCCTGGGCAGGAGGAACTGCGTTTTGGCATCGGCTTCCACCCGGCATTCAACATCCCATTTGACGATTGCCATACCACAGAGGACTATGAATTCCGGTTCGACCAGCCGGAGAGCCCCGTTATCATCGATGCGCGGCCCCATGGTCTGCTCAGCGGGCGGTGCTATTACAAGTGGAAGAACACGGAAAAGATCCAGCTGACAGATGAGTTGTTCTCCAACGACAGCTTCTGCATGGCAGGTCTGCGCACCAAAACGCTGGGGATCTATGAAAAAGATACCGGGCGGCACATCGTCTGCAATGTGGAGGGCTTCCCGTACAAACTGATCTGGAGTGCCCTGGCAAAGCCCGTCCGCTTTGTCTGCATTGAACCGTGGCACTCCCTGCCCAGTGCAGAAAACGATCCCCAGGAGTGGAACGAGCGGGCAGCAGCCGTCTGCCTGGCACCCGGCAAGCGTTGGAGCACCACCCTTTCTACAACTGTGGAGCGATAAAGTTCCGACACAAGAAAACCCCGGACAGCAAGCGTTTGCCTGTTGTCCGGGGTTTTGCGCGTATCGGGAAGAGCGGTTTTACTCCGACCGCAGGGCCTTGACCGGGTTGCTCTTGGCGGCACCCATGGCCGGGATGAGGCCCGCCAGAATGGTGAGGAGGGTGGCCAGCACAATGAGGAACGCGGCGGCGTCCAGCGGCAGGATGGCCGTCAGGGTGTCGCTGCCCGAGACCTGCCGGATGAGCATGTTGCCCGGGATGAGCAGGATCTCGCTCAGCACGATGCCCATGACGCCCGAGCACAGGCCGATGATGAACGTCTCGGCGTTGAACACCTCGGAAACGTTCATCTTGGAAGCGCCAATGGCGCGCAGAATGCCGATCTCTTTCCGGCGCTCCAGCACGCTGATATAGGTGATGACGCCGATCATGATGGAGGAGACCACCAGCGAGATGGAGACGAATGCTACCAGCATACTGCTGATCATATTGATGATCTCCGTCACGGAGGTCATCAGGGTGCCCACCAGGTCGGTGTAGCGGATGGTCTTGTCTTCCAGACCCTGTGCTTCCATGGAGGCGTTGTAGGCGTCCAGCTTTTCCAAGATCACGGCCTTGCTGTCGAAATCGTGGGGGTAAATTTTGATCTGGCTCGGGGAGGCAAGGTCTGCATAGCCAAAGGCGGAGAGGTTGCCCTCATAACTGGATTTGGAAGAGCGCAGCGTGGATTTCATCAGCTCCGTGAGGTCGTCGGTGCTCATGTTGAGCTGGATGGCACTCTGGAACGTCTTGGTGTCGATCTTGATGGCGTTTTCCATCTGGCTGCCAAGCTGGGCCAGATTCTTTTCCAGCATCGTTTGCAGGTTCTGCTGGAACGACTGCATCAGCGGGCCCATGGCGGACTGGATGGAGGACTCCAGTGCGGCAGAGATCTGCGTCTGGAGCGCGTCGGTGATCTGGTCGGAGTAGCTTTCCAGTACAGTCTGCAGCACGCCGGAAACGGCCTCGGTCAGCTGGCCCTGAATGGCGTCGGTGTCCACCAGATCCGGCATGGATTCGGCCAGCAGCTGCTGGAACTGCTCCGACTTCAGGTAGGCGGAAAAACTCCACTTTTTAAAGTTGAGAATGCCGTTGCCGATGATATAGTTTTTGTATCCCTTGAACACTTTCTGCACAAAGGCCTGCAGGGCGTCCGGGGAGATGGAGAGGTCCAGCCCGGCAAAGGCCTCGCTCAGGTCAATGTCCGGCAGGTTCTCCATCCCGCCCAGGCTGTCGGCCAGAGCGTCCAGATCAAGCTTGAAATTGGATGCGTCTATGAGAGAGGAGAGGTCGAACGCCCCGCCGCTCAGGTCAAAAGCACCGTCCAGATCAAAGTTCAGGGCGCTGGAATCAATGGAGAACGCGTGTTTGAGGGCGTCGGTATCCACAGAGAAGATCGTGGAAAGATCCAGCGAATTGACAAGACCCTTGGAATCGCCAAAGGGTTCCCCGGTCAGCACATTGGTGGTGGGGTCGGCCATCTGCTGCTGAACGATGGCGCTGGTCTTGGCCTCCTCGATGACATGCTGCGTCAGGGCAGCAGGGTAGGCGATGCCGGAGGAGAGCATGGCGGCGGAAGCATCCGCCTTGGGCTGAACGATGCCCACGATGGTCAGGTCTTCGCCGCCTGCCACCAGCTGCTTCATATAATCGCTGTCCTCGGATTTGTCTTTCCAGATGTTGTACGTCTCATCGTACTCGTAGCAGTCCGCGCCGCGCACCACCTTGAAATTCAGGCCCAGGAAATCCTCGTAGGAATAGGTGCGGAAATCCTGCGGCAGATCGACGTTCTGGTTCTGCGCAAACTGCTGGATCATCTTGTCCAGCTCGGCGCTGTCCCGTAGGCCCATGGCGTAAAGCACATAGTCAATGATACTTCCGTCCTTGCCCAGCACCGCCACGCACTCGTTGGCGGTCTCGGGCCAGCGGCCTACTTTGACATCGTACTGGGAGCTGTAGAGATCACTGCTCTCGGGCAGCTGGTAGAAGACGCTGGTGTCCATCATGCTGGACATGAGGCTGTTGGTGGAGGACGAAGAGCTGATGCCCAGTGCCGAGAGCGTGGAATCCGGGTTCACTTTACGGATGCTGCCGTCCGCGTCCTGCCGGTAAATTTGGGGTGACACATTATAGGAATACTCAATGGAAGTGGCGTCGTCCCGGATGGTGCACTCGTCGCTCTCGAGATATTTTTTGAGAGAGGTCAGGTCGTTGGAACTGATGCCGGACACCATCTTGGTCACAAGCTGCTTGACCGGGATCTTGCCCTCTTCGGCTACGGTCAAGGAGGTGTACTGGGTGCCCGTCAGGGTGGTGAACGCGTTGCTGGACGAGAGCAGGGAGGTGATGTCCATGCCGCTGCTCAGAATTTGCAGCGGGTACTCGCTCAGGGTGGAGCGCTCCATATCGTCGATGTAATCGTTGACACCCTGGGACAGGGAGATGATCAGCGCAATGCCAATGATGCCGATGGACCCTGCAAAGGCAGTGAGCAGGGTGCGGGCTTTCTTGGTGCGCAGGTTGTTGAAGCTGAGAGCCAGCGAGGTCCAGAGCGACATGGAGGCCCGGCCCATGTTCTTGTAGACGGGCGGGGCCAGTTGGGCATCGTCCGGGGCGTAGGGCTGGGTGTCCGAGATAATGACACCATCCCGCAGCTTGACGATGCGGGTGGCGTACTGCTCAGCCAGTTCCGGGTTGTGGGTGACCATGACCACCAGCCGGTCCTTGGCCACTTCTTTTAAAAGCTCCATGACCTGGAGGCTGGTCTCGCTGTCCAGCGCGCCGGTGGGCTCGTCCGCCAGCAGGATGTCGGGGTTGTTGACCAGCGCGCGGGCAATGGCTACCCGCTGCATCTGGCCGCCGGACATCTCGGTGGGGTGCTTGTGCAGCTGGTCGCCCAGACCCACCTGTTTGAGGGCTTCCACGGCCCGGCGGCGGCGCTCGGCCCCGGACACGCCAGAGATGGTCAGTGCCAGCTCCACGTTGGAGAGCACCGTCTGGTGGGGGATCAGGTTATAGCTCTGGAACACGAAACCAATGGTGTGGTTGCGGTAGGAGTCCCAGTCGCGGTCGGTGTACTGCTTGGTGGAGATGCCGTTGATGATCAGGTCACCGCCATCATAGCGGTCAAGGCCGCCAATGATGTTGAGCAGTGTGGTTTTGCCGGAGCCGCTGGGGCCCAGGATGGCGACAAACTCATTGTCACGGAGGTTCAGGCTGACATCGTTGAGGGCGACCTGTTCCAAATCGCCTGTTTTGTATTCCTTGCGGATTTCTTTAAGCTGAAGCATATACCTGCCTTTCTGGGCAACGGCCCGGAGCCGGATGCGTGTTTCCGGCCCGGCAAACCGGGCTGCCCGGAGGTCTGCCGGACGCGCGCCGACAGAAAAATAACAAGATAACCGTCTTATTCTATCAAATGAATGTGAACAAACCATGGATTTATCACAGGAAAGTTTTGCGCGGCTGAAATTTGACAACAAAAGTTTGAAAACTGCGAAGAAGCGCTTGCTTTTGCGGGTGGGTAATGTTATTCTTGGTGTAGAGGCGGGGCATTATACCCGCTGACGGAAAACACCGGACACGCCCCAAACTGCATTGTTGCGCTTCACAAAGCGTCGATATGCGTCAACAAATGCGGAGTTTCGACACTTTTTGACGCTTTTTTGGGATTGAATCTTCTCCCCCTGCTTTATAGAATTATAAAATGTAGAGACACATTTCGACGCAAACCGCAAGCAGGGAGGAATGGAATATGAGATCGACAAAAACAGCGGAAACGCGGTATTTTTGGCGGCCGGAGGGAGGCGCGGCGGGTGAGCAGTGAGCGGAAGAACACCGGGCTGCGCGTTGCACTGGCCAGCTATGATGTACATCAGCTGCGGGTGTGGCACCAGTATATCGCGGAGCAGAGTGCGGAGATCCTGTGCAGCGAGTACCGCAGCGGCGAAGAACTGCTGCAGAGCCTGAAACAGGGCCGGAACACTGAGGTCGTGGTGCTGGGCGGCCCGCTGGAAGATATGGACAGCCGGGAATTTCTGGAGCGGATGAGCCGCCTGCCGCAAAAGCCGCTGCTCCTGCTGCAGGACAATGCCCGGCGGGAAAGAACCGCTGTGTCCAGCTTCTCGCCGGACGGCCCCTGCTACCTCATCCGCCAGAGCAGCCTGAAAGAGCTGCTGGCAAGTTTGCTGACAGCGGCCGGGCAGGAGTCTGGAACGCTGGAGCAGCGCTTTGGCCGGATGTATCAGGAGTGGGGCATCATCCAGCCGGACAGCAACTGTGATTACCTCACCGAGGCGGTGCTCATTGCCAGCCAGTCCAAAGGCAAGCTGGCCATCCGCAAGGAGATCCTGCAGGGGGTGGCCGAGCACCACAATGTGACCGTCGCGGCGGTGGACAGCGGCCTGCGCCGTTTGATCGACGCGCTGGAAACGCGGCAGATGCCCGCGTGGAAAGCATTCAAGGGGAAAACGCATCTGGCAGGGCAGAAAGTGACCGCAGGCAAGCTGATCTATACCCTGCGGGCACAAATCAGCCAGGAATACGGATACTGACACAAAGGCAGGAGGCGATGGGATGCGCCAGACACCACAAGAGCAGCCGGAGAGTATGGAGTTCCCGCGCAGGGAGTTTGAGGCTGTCTGCTTTCATGCGATTGGGCTCGTGGACCAGAACCGGGAATATCTGCAGATGCACCTGCGGGAGAGCGGCGACGCGCCCACCCGGCAGGCGCTGGCCGATATGGAGCTGCAGACCGCCCGGCTGGAGCGCACCCTGAGCGAGATGATGGACCTGATGGCGCTGGAAGAGGACCCGGTGCCGTCCCGCCGCGGTTTTGATTTGTGCAGTGTTCTGCGGCAGGCAGCATCCCTGCGGGAGGAAATGGCCCGGCAGGCAAAAGTGCACCTGACCGTATCCTGCGAGCCGGACACCTGCCCGGTTTTGGGCAGTCCGGAAGAAGCCGAGCTGATGGTCTTCCATCTGCTCTCCAATGCGCTGCGGGCTTCTGCCCCGGGCGGAAAGATCGTTCTGCGTCTGTGCCGGGCAGAGGACGCCTGGCAGCTGACGGTCACGGACCATGGCTGCGGCCTGCCAGGCCCGGCCAACTGGCAGGAGAACCGCCGCCGTTTCCTGGGCGGTGCGGGCGCTGGCCTGAAGATCTGCCGGGCGGTCTGCCGCCGCGCGGGCTGGGGCTTTGCGCTGGAAGCCGGCTCCGGCGGCGGTGCCGAGGCGGTTGTGACCCTCCCCATGGAGCCGGAAACAGCAGCTTCCGGCGATACCATCGCCCTGCACGCGGCAGGGGAGGTGCTGCCCTCCCGGCTGCGCTGGCAGCTGGAACGGGAGCTGCATCTGCTGGCTGGGAATGCCTGAAAGCGGGATTTTCAGAATGCTGGAAGATCTCTTGAGCAGAATCAACAGTTTTTTGCGCGGCAGACTGTGAATGTTGTACCGGGAAATCTTTGCAAAACCTCTTGCAAAAAAATGGCCCCCTGATTATAATACCACTCATGGAAACCGAGACGTCCTGCCCTTTTTCTGCGGCAGGGCGTTTTTATCGGCAAAAATTTAGCAAAGAAAACCGCCCATGGGAGGGGCTATGGTATGACAAAAGATATGACGCAGGGCAGCCCGCTCAAGCTGATCCTTGCCTTTGCGGTGCCGCTGATGCTGGGCAGCCTGTTCCAGCAGTTTTACAACCTGGCCGATACCATCATTGTCGGCCGCTTTGTTGGCGTGGAAGCGCTGGCGGCGGTGGGCAGCGTGGGCGGCCTGAACTATCTGGTGCTGGGCTTTGTCAATGGCATCGCCTGCGGCTTCTCCATCCCCATCTCCTGGACGTTTGGCGCGAAAGATTACAGCCAGATGCGCCGTTACACGGCCAACACGGTCTGGTTGAGCATCATCTTTGCGGTGGTGCTCACCATCGTGACCGTGGCACTCACCCGGCCCATCCTGGTCTGGACGAATACCCCGGCCAATATCATCGACCTGGCGGACATCTACGTCCGCACTATCTTCTGGGGCATCCCGTTCACCCTGCTTTATAATGTTACCAGCGCTCTCATGCGCGCCCTGGGCGACAGCAAGCGTCCGCTGTATTTCCTGCTGATGGCAAGCTTTCTGAACATCGGCCTCGACCTGCTCTGCATCATCGTCTTCAAAATGGGCGTGTTCGGCGCTTCGTTTGCCACGGTGTTCAGCCAGGCCGTGGCAGGCTTTGGCAGCCTGTGGTACATTGCCCGGCATTACCATGAGCTGCGCTGGTCCAAAGAAGAGGGAAAACTCAGCCGTGATCACTGCCTCAAGCTCTGCAATATGGGCATCCCCATGGGCCTGCAGTGCAGCATTACGGCCATTGGCAGCGTGGTGCTGCAGGGTGCCGTCAACGGTCTGGGCAGTGATATCGTGGCCGCCCAGACGGCCGGCGGCAAGGCCGCACAGTTCCTGTCTGTCCCGCTGGAGAGCATCGGCACGGCCATGACCACCTATGCCAGCCAGAACCTGGGTGCCCACGACCTCAAGCGAGTGAACCGCGGCGTCAACACGGCGCTGAGCATCGGCTGTGTGTACAGCATTGCTTCCTTTATCATCCTCCGCTTTGCGGATAAGCTGCTCATTGGCCTCTTCCTGGACGCCGGCGAGGTGGAGATCATGGCAAACGCCCAGAGCTTCATCTTCTGGAACAGCGTCTTCTACATCCCGCTGGCGGTGCTCATCATCTACCGCTACACCATCCAGGGCCTGGGTTATTCGGGTCTTGCCATGTTTGCGGGCGTTGCTGAGATGGTGGCCCGTGCCATGGTGGGCTTCCTCTTTGTGCCGCTGTGGGGCTACTTTGCTGCCTGCATCGCCAACCCGGTGGCCTGGTTCTTTGCCTGCTTTTTCCTCATCCCGGCGTACTTTGTGGTGCGCAAAAAGCTGATGAATGAAAAAGAAAATCAGCAGGGACACGCAGTGCAGAACAGTCTGTAAACCATAAAATCAAGCCGTTCATCCTCCGGGGTGAGCGGCTTTTTGCTGCGCCGGATTTACAAATCGCCTCAAAAACGTTATACTATAAATAATTATGCCAGAAACAGGGAGGTGAGCCAATGGAGCAGGAGCTGGAACAACTGGAAGGCACCGTGGAGGACATCATTTATGAAAACTCGGACAACGGCTATACGGTGTTCGAGGTATCCGGCGGCGGTGTCATGACCGTGGTCTGCGGCGTGGTAGGTGAGCTGCACGCGGGCGAGACGGTCATCTGCCGGGGCAAATATGAGAACCATGCCACCTATGGCCGCCAGTTCCATGCGCAGGAGTGCGAGACGGACATGCCCAAGGATCTGGAAGCCGTGTACGCGTTCCTGGCCAGCCGCTCACTGCCTTATATCGGTGCCCGGACGGCGGACAAGATCCTTGATAAATTCGGTGCCCAGGCGCTGGAGATCATCGCCAATGACCCGGCCCAGCTCACCACGATCCCAGGCATCTCGGCGGATAAGGCCGACCGCATCCAGCAGGAATTCAAGCGGATGTTCGGGATGCGGGAGCTCATCGCCTATCTGGCTCAGTTTGAGATCAGCCCCCGGCGGGCTATGGAGGTCTTCCGCACCTTTGGCCCCGGTGCCATGAACGCCATTGCCCAGAACCCCTATTTGCTCTGCGGGGAGCCGCTGCAGCTGGATTTCCGCCATGCGGACAGCATTGCTCAGTATTACCACATGGCAGGGGACTGCGCCCAGCGGCTGGAAGCTGCCCTCCTGCGCACCCTGCGTCACAACGCGGGCAACGGCCATACCTGCCTGCCTCGGAGCCAGCTGCTGGACACCGCCTCCAATTTCATCCACCAGCCGCCGGAAAAGCTGGCGTCTGCTCTGGACCGCTGCTTGCAGACCGAAGAGCTGCGGGTGAAACTGTACGAGGGTGTGCCCTATATCTACCTGCCAGACCTGTTGGACGCCGAGCAGGACATTGCCGACCGGCTGGCCATGCTGACCCGGCGGGGGAAGAATACCGCCCGTGATCTGGATAAAAACATCCAGATTTTGGAGCTGACACAGGGCTTTGCCTATGCACCGCTCCAGAAAGAGGCCATCCGCAAGGCCATGACCGAAAACTGTCTGGTGCTGACAGGCGGCCCCGGCACCGGCAAGACCACCACCGTGAACGCTATTTTGCAGCTGCTGGAAAATCAGGCCGAGCGGGTGGCCCTCTGCGCCCCTACCGGCCGTGCCGCCAAGCGGCTGAGTGAGCTGACGGGCCGCAAGGCTTCCACCATCCACCGCCTGCTGGAGGTGGACTACACAGGCGGCGTGGTCAGCTTTATCCACAACGATAAAAACCTCCTCAAGTGTGACGTGGTCATTCTGGATGAGATGAGCATGGTGGATGTCAAGCTGTTCCAGGCTCTCATTGCGGCGCTGCGGTACAGCTGCCGCGTCATCATGGTGGGCGACGCCGACCAGCTGCCCAGCGTGGGCCCGGGCAACATTCTGGGGGAGGTGGTCCGCTCCGGGCTGGTGCCCACCGTCTGCCTGAACGAGATCTTCCGGCAGGCCAGGCGGAGCCTCATTGTGGAGAACGCCCACCACATCATCTCCAACGAGCCGCTCCAAAAGGGCGGCAAGACGGACGATTTCTTCTTTCTGGAGGCGGACGGCGATGCCGCCCAGAAGCTGGTGTGTGATCTGGTCACCGCCCGGCTGCCCCGCAGCTACGGGTTTGACCCCATCCGGGATATCCAGGTGCTCTGCCCTACCAAACTGGGCCCCACCGGCACCCAGGCGCTGAATGTGGAGCTGCAGAACCTGCTCAACCCGGCCCGGAAAGGCAAGCCCCAGCTGCAGAGTGCGGCTCGGGTGTTCCGGGTAGGGGACAAAGTGATGCAGGTGCGCAACAATTATGAGATCGTCTGGCAGAGAGTCGGCGGGGAACAGGGTGTGGGTGCCTACAATGGCGACATCGGCATTGTGGAATCCATCAACACCCGTGACCGCTCGATGGTGGTTCGGATGGATGACCGCCGTCTGGTCTACCCGGCGGAGAACCTCAATGAGCTGGAGATCGCCTACGCGATCACGGTACACAAGAGCCAGGGCAGTGAGTTTCCGGCTGTCATCCTGCCGGTGGCGCAGGTGCCGCCAAGGCTGTGTTACCGCAACCTGTTCTACACCGGTGTTACCCGCGCCCGCAAATTGTGCATCGTGGCCGGGCGGCGGGATGTCGTCAACCGGATGATGAGCAATGTGCGCCAGAACCTGCGGTACAGCGGTCTTGCCAAACTGTTGGAAGAAGCCCTGCCGCCGGAGCAAGTTACAGTGGAAAAAGCGTAAGCACTATGTTATACTATAAGATGATTTGATTTCCCGGCCCGCGAGGGCGTTTTGATACAGAAAAAGGATTTTTGGGGACGAGAGAAAGGACTTTTGGATTATGGCACAGACAGATATCGGCATTGACCTTGGTACTACCACCATCATCATTGCGCAGGCAGGGCAGGGCGTTGTGCTCAACCAGCCCAGCGTGGTGGCCGTGGATACCCGCAAGAACTCCGTGCTGGAGGTGGGCGACAAGGCACTGGCTATGGTGGGCCGCACGCCCAACTATATTTCCGCGATTTTCCCGCTGAAAGACGGCGTCATCAGTGACCACACCATGACCCGTGAGCTCATCTGCCGCTTCGTCAATCAGGTGTACAGCTCCCATATGGTCAAGCCCCGGGTGGCGGTCTGCGTGCCGGCGGCCATCACCGGCATTGAGAGCGACGCCGTGGTGGAGGCGGTCGTGGCCGCCGGTGCCCGGCAGGTCTACCTCATTGATGAGCCCATTGCCGCGGCCCTCGGCTCCGGCATCGACATTACCGTGCCCGATGGCCGGATGATCATTGATATCGGCGGAGGGACCACGGATATCGCGGTGCTGTCGCTGGGCGGCAAGGTCAAGGCCACCAGTGTCCGGGTGGCGGGCAACCACTACGACGACGAGATCCTGAAGCATGTCCGCAGCAAGTTCAGCATTGCCATTGGCCAGCGCACGGCTGAGGAACTGAAAAAGCATGTGGCCTGCTGCCCCCAGAAAGCGGATTTCAACGAGACGATGGAGGTCAAGGGCCGCAGCCTGCTCACCGGCCTGCCCGTCCGTGTCAATGTTTCCACCAGCGACCTTTACGAGCCGGTCATGATGCTGAGCGAGCAGATCGGCACGGCAGCCCATCAGGTGCTGGAGAAGACCCCGCCCGAGCTGGCCGGTGATATCTACCGCAACGGTGTGGTGCTGACGGGCGGCGGTGCCCAGCTGCACGGCCTGACCGAGTACCTGAGCCAGGAGCTGAAAGTGGAAGTGACCGTCTCGCCCGACCCCGTCAACTGCGTGGCACTGGGCACGGCCATGAGCCTTGGCATCGGCGATAAGCTGGAGACCGGTTTTACCGATGCAACGCCCCGGATCGGCCGCCGCTGAGAGCCGCTGAGATTGGACAAGATCTTAACAATCCCTTAATATTGAGCATGATTTTTGTTCATAGTTGTTGAATCGGCCCGGAAAATAATGTATAATAAGTTCAAATCGCTTTTGTGATCCGGTTGGCTCCGGAGGGCAAAAATACAAACAAAATAGGAGGAAGACCATGGATTTAGGTTTTGATGTGGTCGTGACTATCACCGGTATCGTTCTGGTGTTCGCGATCCTCGTGCTGCTAATGGCCATCATCACGCTGGAGGGCAAGATCTTTGACGCCATGAATGGCAAAAAGGCTGCTGCCAAGTCCGCTCCCAAGGCAGCTGCAAAGCCTGCAGCGCCCGCCGCAAAGCCCGCTGCCGCACAGGCTCCTGCTGCACCCCAGGTGGAGCAGGGCATCCCCGCCGATGTTGTGGCCGCCATCATGGCTGCCATCTACTCGATGGGCAACGGCAAGTATGTGCTCAAGGCAGTGCGCCGCGGCAAAAACGGCTGGGGCAAGGCTGGTGTCAACGACACCACCGCACCTTTTTAACACGGGAGGAAAAATATGACACAGTTTATCAATACTCTGGTCGGTATTTTCCAGAGCTCCGGTTTCGCGCGGTTCGGCGAGCCGGGCGGCTGGCTGTACGCGGTGATGATCTGCGTGGGATGCTTCTTGCTCTACCTGGCCATTGTCAAAGAGTTTGAGCCCCTGATCCTGCTGCCCATGGCATTTGGCATGATCCTGGCAAACCTGCCCGGCAGCGGCGTGATCCACATGCAGTATTTCGTCGGTGACGGCCTCGAGCACCCGATGTGGGTCGAGATCCTGAACAACGGCGGCCTGGCCGATATGCTCTACATGGGCGTCAAGCTGGGCATCTACCCGCCGCTGATCTTCCTGGGTATCGGCACCATGACCGACTTTGCCCCGCTGATCTCCAACCCCAAGAGCCTGCTGCTGGGCGCTGCCGCTCAGTTCGGTATCTTTGGTACTTACATGGGCGCCCGCCTGCTGGCTGCTACCGGCCTGGTGGACTTCACCCAGAAGCAGTCCGCTGCCATCGCCATCATCGGCGGTGCAGACGGCCCTACCGCCATCTACGTCACCTCCCGTCTGGCTCCGGAGCTGCTGGGCTCCATCGCCGTGGCAGCGTACAGCTATATGGCTCTGGTGCCCGTGATCCAGCCGCCCATCATGAAAGCGCTGACCACCAAGAAAGAGCGCACTGTTGTGATGAAGCAGCTGCGCACCGTGACCAAGACCGAGAGGGTCATCTTCCCCATCATGGTCGCCATCATCGTTTCCCTCATCGTGCCGGATGCCGCCGTTCTGGTCGGTATGCTGATGCTGGGCAACCTGATGAAAGAGTGCGGCGTTGTTGATCGTATCCAGAAGACCGCTGGTAATGAGCTGATGAACATTATCACCATCTTCCTGGCACTGTCTGTCGGCTGCACCACCTCCGCCAACACGTTCCTCAACTCCCGCACCCTGTTCATCATCGTGCTGGGCCTGATTGCTTTCTCGTTTGGTACCGCTGCAGGTGTCCTGTGCGGCAAGGTGATGTACGCCCTCACCGGCGGCCAGGTCAACCCGCTGATCGGTTCCGCAGGCGTTTCCGCCGTGCCTATGGCTGCCCGCGTTTCTCAGAGAGTGGGCCAGAGCGAGAACCCCTCCAACTTCCTGCTGATGCACGCCATGGGCCCCAACGTGGCCGGCGTGATCGGCTCTGCCGTTGCTGCTGGTATCCTCATCAACATCTTCGGCTAAGAGCTTCCTGAAAAAATATTTTCCGCCTACCCATGGCAGCGCTGTGGGTGGGCGTTTTTTGTGCCCAAAGCACTGTCAAACCAGGCGCTTTTGTGTTATACTATATCTTGTATGATTCTGATGAAATGAACAGGTGAAACCATGGCAACCAATCTTCAACAGGAATTTTGTAAACTGCGCGATACCTACATTGAAAAGCAGTTTGGCCGCTTGAACGAGATGCAGCGCGCGGCGGTGTTTACCACCAGCGGCCCGCTGCTGATCCTGGCAGGTGCAGGCAGCGGCAAGACCACGGTGCTGGTCAACCGCATTGCAAACCTCATCCGGTTTGGCTCGGCCCACGGCTCCAGCTGGACGCCCCGTGAGGTAACGGAGGAGGATGTAAAAGCCCTGCGCACCGCCCTTATGACGGGCACGGATGCCCCCGGCTGGCTGGACGGGATGCTCCGCAAGGACGCGGTCCGCAGCTGGAACGTGATGGCCATTACCTTTACCAACAAGGCGGCAGGCGAGCTGAAAGAGCGCCTGCGCAATATGCTGGGCGGGGAAGAGGGCGATGAGGTGTTTGCCTCCACGTTCCACTCCGCCTGTGTCCGCATCCTCCGCCGCTGGGCCGAGGAGATCGGCTATCCCCGCAGTTTTACCATTTACGACACGGACGACTCCCAGCGGGTGATGAAGACCGTGTACAAAGAGCTGAGCGTGGACGATAAGTTCTTCCCGGTCAAGAGCGCCATCAACCAGATGAGCCGCTGGAAAGACCAGCTCGTCAGCCCGGCCGAAGCACTGCAGGCCCCGGCAAAGGACACCAAAGGCGCTCTGGCGGCCCGCGTTTATGCCGCCTATGAAAAGAAACTGAAAGAGGCCGGCGCGTTCGACTTTGACGATCTGATCTATCAGACCGTCCAGCTGCTGGCCGAGCACAAAGAGGTGCGGGATTTCTACCAGAACAAATACTGTTACCTGCTGGTGGACGAGTATCAGGACACCAGTGTGGCACAGTTCCGCCTTGTCAGCCTGCTCACCGGCCCGGAGAAGAACATCTGCGTTGTCGGCGACGATGACCAGAGCATTTACCGCTTCCGGGGGGCTACCATTGAGAACATCCTCAACTTTGAGCGCGTTTACCCGGGCACCAAGACCATCCGGCTGGAGCAGAATTACCGCTCCACTTCCAACATCCTCAACGCCGCCAACTGCGTCATCCAGCACAACACGGAGCGCAAGGGCAAGACCCTGTGGACCCAAAACGGCGAGGGCGACAAAGTGCAGGTCTACACGGCAGAGAACGAGCAGGACGAGGCCAGCCACATCGCGGACATCATCGGCCAGCACCTGCGGGAGGGCGGCCATCTGGCCGACCACGCCGTGCTCTACCGGATGAACGCCCAGTCGGCCCCGCTGGAAAGCTACTTCACCCGCGCGGGTATCCCACACAAGATCGTGGGAGGCCAGCGGTTCAACGACCGCAAGGAGGTCAAGGACATCCACTCCTACATGTCCATTGTGGCCAATCCTCGGGATGATGTGCGTCTCCGCCGCATTATCAACGAGCCTGCCCGTAAAATTGGTGCGACCACCATTGACGTCATCGCGGACCTGGCCGGGCAGGAGGGCGTGAGCATGTTGGAGATCATCCGCCATGCGGACCAGTACGCGAAGCTCAGCCGGGCCATTGCACCACTGTATAAGTTCTATCAGATCTATGAGCGGTTACAGGACTCGCTGGAGAATAAGACGCTGGACGAGTTTGCCAGCGACGTGATTGAGATCACCGGCTACAAGGCGATGCTGGAAACCGATGCCGCCAAGGGCCACGAGGATGCGGCAGACCGCCTGCAGAACCTGGGCCAGCTGGTCAACAACGTGAAAAACTACTGTGACCAGCACGGCGAGGAGGCCTCGCTGGAGGGCTATCTGGAAGATATCGCTCTTATCAGCGACATTGACAACTACAACGAGAGTGCCGACCAGGTGGTGCTGATGACCATTCACTCGGCCAAGGGCCTGGAGTTTCCGTATGTATTCCTGATCGGCATGGAAGAGGGGGTCTTCCCCAGTGAGATGAGCAAATACTCGGAGGCTGATCTGGAAGAGGAGCGCCGCCTGGCCTACGTCGGCATCACCCGTGCCAAGAAAGAGCTGTACATCTCCAACAGCGTCACCCGGATGTTGTATGGCCGCACCCAGCGCAATGAGCCCAGCCGCTTTTTGCGGGAGATCGAGCCGGAGTATCTGGAAGAGACCCGCAGCCCGGTGCTGGAACAGCGCAGCCGTCTGGGCGGCTGGGGCAGCAACTACAGCGACACGGTGCCCGGCGGTGCCTCCGGTTATTCCGGGGCTTCGGGCTGGGGCCGCGGTTCGTCTTCTTATGGCAGCTACGGTGGCAGTACAGGCTATGGGAACCGTTCCGGCTACCTGAACCGGGAGTACAACGCCGGGGAGAGCCGGGGCTTCGGTTCCGGTTACGCCGGGCGGGGGAGTTCTTCAAGCGGTTACGGCAGTAGTTATGGCTCCCATAGCGGCAGCGTGGGCGGTCCGGGCGGCTTTGGCAGCGGCTACAGCCGCCCGGTAGTACCCAAAACGCCTGCAAAGCAAATCAACTTTACAGGCACGCCTGCTGCAAAAACAAACGCAAACACGACGAAACACTACGAGCCCGGCGATGTGGTGGAGCACAAAGTCTTCGGGCGAGGCACGGTGGTGGCGGTCAAGCCTGCTGCCGGGGACCAGATCGTGGAGATTCGTTTTGAAAAGGTCGGCATCAAAAAGACCATGGCAAACTTTGCGCCGCTGACCAAAATTACGGAGGAATGAGAGTATGATGACCGTTCGATTGATCGCCCACACCCCGGAGCCGGAAAAGGTGGTGGCCGCAGCGGCCAAGCTCTGCTACTCCGATGCCCATATCACCGACCTGCTGGACGGGCTGGACGAGGAAAAGACCGCCCGCTTCCTGACCATGCTCAGTGACTTGGGCCACGCAAGCCCCATTGAGCACGCCAGCTTTACCTTTGGCATTGAGGGAGTCAGCCGCACCCTGCTGGCACAGATCACCCGGCACCGCATTGCGTCGTTCAGCGTCCAGAGCCAGCGGTATGTCCGGCTGGACGATTTCCGCTATGTCATCCCGCCCGAGATCGAGGCCATCCCCGAGGCAAAGGCAGCGTTCATCGAGAGTATGAACGAGGACGCCCAGCGGTATCTTGATCTCGTGCAGAAGCTGGAGGACGGCCACACCGCCCGCCTCATGGCCGAGGGAATGCCTGAGAAGCAGGCCCGCGCCAAGGCCTCCAAGCAGGCCAACGAGGACGCGCGCTTTGTGCTGCCCAACGCCTGCGAGACGAAAATGGTAGTGACGATGAACGCCCGCAGCTTGCAGAACTTCTTCCATCTGCGGTGTTGCAGCCGTGCCCAGTGGGAGATCCGGGCACTGGCCGAAGAGATGCTCCGGCTGGTCTACCCGGTGGCACCCCACCTCTTTGCCAAGGCGGGCCCGGCCTGCGTTTCCGGCCCCTGCCCGGAGGGAAAAATGTGCTGTGGCCGCACGGCGGAAGTCCGTGCCCGGTATGCCGCGCTGAAAGGGGAACCGCAGAATGGCTGATGCAAAAAAGGGCACCCTCATCGTGCTGGAAGGGCTGGACGGCAGCGGCAAGGCGACTCAGGCTAAACTGCTGGCCCAACACCTGAAAGAAGAAGGCAAAAATGTCCAGGAGATCACATTCCCGGATTATGCCAGCGATTCCAGCGCCCTGGTCAAGATGTACCTGGCCGGACAGTTTGGGGAAAAGCCCGATGATGTGAACGCCTACGCGGCGTCAAGCTTCTATGCAGTAGACCGCTACGCCAGTTACAAAACCAGCTGGGGCAGCTTTTACGAGGCGGGCGGCGTCATCATTGCGGACCGCTACACCACATCGAATGCCGTGCACCAGTGCTCCAAGCTCCCGCCGGAGCAGTGGGAGAGCTTTTTGCAGTGGCTGTTTGATTATGAGTTCCGGCTGCTGGGACTGCCTGCCCCGGATGAAGTCATCTACCTGCAGGTAGACCCCGCCGTGAGCCAGAAGCTGATGACGGGCCGCTACCATGGCGACGAGAGCAAAAAAGACGTCCACGAAAAAGACATGGAGTACCTGGCCCGGAGCCGGAACGCGGCGGAATTCTGTGCGGCCCATCTGGGCTGGGAGACTGTCCACTGCACCCAGGGCGATGCCATGCGGAGCATCGAGGACATCCAGAGCGAAGTGCGGAAATTGGCCCAGCGGGTTATTTGAGAATAAAGGAGGCATCCTATTCATGTATCGTTTGATGCAGCCGTCGGATCGTGCGGCGGTGGTGGCACTCTGGCAGAAAGAGCGGGGGGATACGGCGGAGTTTATCAACACCGCCATGGACCGTTTTGCCGGGGAACAGAATGTTTACGTGGCCGAAGAAAACGGCCAGATCGAGGCTGCGGCATTGGCGGTGCCGGTCACGCTGCAGGGCCGCCCGGGCAATTACCTGTTTGGCCTGTGCGGGCAGGGCAACCTGATTTTGGCGGGTTTGGTGGATACTCTCTGCGCCCAGCAGAAGCTGCGGGGCGCGGGCTTTACGGTGGCCGTGCCCACCAGCCCGGAGCGGGCAGCGCTGCTGCAGGATAAGGGGTTCCAGAAAGCTTTTGCCCTCCGCTGCCTGCCCCGGGAAGTGGAGCGCAACCTGTGGAGCCAGGCTGAGTTTGACTCGGTGACCGCCAAAAAGCTCTGCGAGCTGCGGGAGCGCTTCTGGCCGGATACGGTCATGCTGACGCCGGAGAAGATGGCCGTGGTGCTGGGAGACCTGTACTCCCGCGGTGCCACCATCGTGTCCAGTGAGCAGGGCTACGGCATCTATTTCCGCAAGGAGGATACCCTCTATTTTGTGGAGCTGATGGCTGAGGATGACCGCTCTGCCGAGAAACTGATGGAAGCGGCCCGGGAGAAAGAGGTCATCGTGGAAAAAGCTGTTATCACCGTGGGTGCTGCCCAGAACCTGTTCCTGGGTGAGGGCACCCGGCAGGACTATGGCATGATCCGCTTTGAGGGCGAACCCTTTGATGTGAGCGAGAGCTACATGCGGCTGATGCTGGAAAACGGTTAAAGGAGTGGGTATGGCACACAAAAATTCCCACAGTGCTCCCCGCAAAAAGGGCGGGGCACTGAAAATAGTTCTGGTGCTGCTGGTACTGCTGCTCGTGGTCGCGGGCGGCGGTGTCTGGATGGCAAAGCGGGAGATCGACGGCGGCACGCCGGGCGAGGAAGTCCCCGTGAGCATCCAGCAGGGCAGCGGCGTGGGTACCATTGCCAACGCGCTGAAAGAGGCGGGGGTGATCAAATTCCCGCGCCTGTTCCGCTGGTATGTGGGCAAACAGGGAGCCGCCGCAAAATTGCAGTACGGCGAGTTTACGCTTGCGCCTGGCAGCTCCTATGACGACCTGATCGAGGTGTTGTCGGAGTATGCCAAGGCCGAGAGCGTCCGCCTGACGTTCCCCGAGGGTACCACCACCATCGCCATGGCCCGGAAGATGGAGGATGCCGGCCTCTGCACGGCTGAGGAATTCCTGAAAGAGGCCAACACCGGCGATTTCAGTGAATATAAGTTCTGGCAGTATGTCCCGGACGACAAGGACGCCCCGGACCGCTTTTTGAAGTGCGAGGGCTATCTCTTCCCGGATACCTACGAGTTTTTGAAAGACGACACCGTCCACAATTATGTGGCCACGTTCTACGCCCACTTTGACAAGCAGATCACCGACGCCATGTACAAGCAGCTGGACGAGCAGGGGATGACCCTGCCGGAGCTGATCACGCTGGCATCGTTCGTGCAGGAGGAAGCGGGCAACGACCAGGACGATAATGTGGCCCAGGTGTTCCGCAACCGGCTGGCGGAGGGTTCGCCCTACCCCAAGCTGCAGAGCAACGCCTCCAGCCATGTCCAGAGCGATGCCGACAACAACTATCTGTGGAACTGGGTGGCCCCCTATTACGGCGGGTGGGACAGCATCCCGGCCAATATCCGGGACGCCTACGACACCTACAACTGCACCGGCCTCCCGGCGGGCCCCATCTCCAACCCCGGCCTTGCGGCCATCCGGGCGGCGCTGGACCCCCAGTGTGACCCGGAAGTCAAGGACTGCTATTTCTTTGTGACAGACCAGAGCGGTCATTATTACTACGCCAAGACCTACGCGGACCACCAGAAAAACTGCACCGAGGCCGACAGCGTGAATAAAAGCCTGAAGTAAATGCAATAAGCTCCCCGGCAAGGGGAGCTTATTGTGTGAACCAGAACGATAAAAAGAGAGGATAACGTTATGTTGCAGATCCCGGAACTGCTGGCCCCGGCGGGCGATTTGGAGCGCCTGCGGTACGCCATCAACTACGGCGCGGACGCTGTGTATTGCAGCCTGCCTGAATTTGGAATGCGCTCGGCTCCGGCCAACTTTACGCCGGAGCAGCTGGCGGAGGGCGTCATCTATGCCCACGCCCGCGGCCGCAAGGTCTACCTGACCATGAACACCCTGCCCACCAATGAGGAGGCCGACCGCCTGCCTGAGGCCATCCAGTCCGCCGCGGAGGCGGGCGTGGATGCCTTTATTGTGGCTGACCTGGGTGTGCTGGACGCCTGCAAGCACTTTGCCCCGGACATTGATGTCCACATGTCCACCCAGACGGGCATCACCAACTGGGCTGCTGCCCGCGCTGCCTACAACATGGGTGCCAAGCGGGTGGTGCTGGCCCGGGAGATGACCCTGCAGGACATTGCTACCCTGCGGGACAAGACCCCGCCGGAACTGGAAATTGAGGCCTTTGTCCATGGTGCCATGTGCATGAGCGTCTCGGGCCGGTGCCTGCTCTCTAATTACATGGCAGGCCGTGACGCCAACCGGGGCCAGTGTGCCCAGCCCTGCCGCTGGAAGTACTATCTCAGCGAGGAGACCCGCCCCGGCCAGCTGTATGAGATCGGCGAGAACGAGAACGGCAGCTACATCCTCAACGCCAATGATCTGTGCACCGCCCCGTTCCTGGACCTTATCTGCAAGGCGGGTGTGGACAGCCTGAAGATCGAAGGCCGCGCCAAGACGTTCTACTATGTGGCCAGCGTGACCGCTGCTTACCGCAAGGCGCTGGACCAGTACCTGGCCGACCCGCTCAACGATGATTTCGCTCTGCCGGAGCAGGTGCTGGAGGAGCTGACCCGCACCAGCCACCGCCACTATTCGCCCGGCTTCTATTTTGGCCGGGAGCAGGCCCGTCAGGCCACCGACAGCGCCACCTACATCCGCGAGTGGGAGTTTGTGGGCACGGTGGACGGCTGGGAGAATGGCATTGCCAGCTGCCAACAGCGGGGCAAGTGGAGCCTGGGAGATACGCTGGAAGCCCTCTGCCCGGATGGCCGGAGCATTCCGCTGACCCCGGAGTGGATCAAAAACGAGGCCGGGGAGGCTATGGAGTCCACCCCCCACGCGATGGAAAAATACACCATCCCCACCCCGCAGCTGCCTCCCATGAGCCTGCTTCGCCGGAAAGTCTGAGATTATTATACGGATCTACACAAAAAGAAGCTCTCCTGCGCGGAGAGCTTCTTTTCTTATGCAATCGTATCCAAAATCGTTCGTACTTCCCGGATAGTGGCTTCATCGGTCTGCCAGATGTCAAACTCGGAGAAGCCGGGCAGGCCCATGGGCACGCCCTCGCGGCGGAATATCATCCGGCTGTCAAGGACTTTTTTGCCCGAGAGGTGGAACGCCCTGGCACCCGTCTGGGCGGCAAGGTCCGGGAGGTTGGCGGGGCCGACGCCAGCACCCACCAGGATCTCAATGTCATTCCCGGCGGCCTGCACCAGCTGGTGGAGCAGGGACGCTCCCTGCGGGGCACTGGCTGCCTGCCCACTGGTCAGGATGGTGGCAAGCTGCAGCTCTTTGGCGGCTTCCAGCGCCGCAAACGGGTTCCGGCAGACATCAAAGGCACGGTGCAGCGTGCAAGCTGCCGGGCGTCCGGCCTCCCGCGCGGCACGGCGGGCAGCGGCATAGATGGGCCGCAGCGCCGCTGTATCCAAATCTCCCTCCGGTGTCAGGGCACCGGTCACGATGCCGTCAGCCCCGGCGGCAACCAGCTCTGCGGCCAGCTGCTCCATCTGGGCCAGCTCATAGCGGTCGTAACAGAAATCGCCAAAACGGGGGCGGAGCAGTGCCCGCACGGGGAGGCCGGTTTCGGCCTTGACCTGCCGCACCAGCGCAAGGCTGGGGGTGGTGCCGCCCACAATGAGGTCGGCACAGAGTTCCAGCCGGTCGGCCCCGCCGCGTTTGGCTGCAAGGGCGCTGGCCGTGCTGTCAACACAGACTTCCAGGATCATCTTACACACTCTCCAGGAAGCGCACAAAGCCTGCACGGCCTGCCTCGTCCAGCTTGTAGACACCGGCATCCGTCAGCACCTCGGCAAAGACATGGCCTACCTCGTCCTGCAAAATCAGGTGCACATTGTCGGCGTTCAACTCCGGGTGCTTTGCAAGGATCTCCTCTGCCCACGCAGCGTGCTTTTGCAGGGCTTCGGGGTACTCTGCGGTGGGCAGGTGTGCCATCAGCACATCAGCAAGGTCGAACAGCTCCTGCTTCAGGCGGCTGGGGAGCACGGCCAGACCCATCACCTCGATCAGGCCGATGTTCTCTTTTTTGATGTGGTGGAGCTTGGCATGGGGGTGGTAAACGCCCAGCGGATGCTCCGGGGTGGTGATGTTGTTGCGCAGGACGAGATCCAGCTGGAACTTGCCGTCCCGCATCCGGGCAATGGGAGTGATGGTGTTGTGGGGTTCGCCGTCCGTCTCGGCGTAGACGAAGCACTGTTCGTCCGTGTAGCCGCGCCATGCTGTCAGAATTTTATCTGCCAGCTCCACCAGCCGGGCATCATCGGCGCAGGTGAGGCGGATGCAGCTCATGGGCCAGTGGACGATGCCCGCTTCCACATCCTCAAAGCCGGGGAAGACCCAGGGTTTCTCGATGGGGGCTTTGGCCATGGCGAATTCATAATGGCCGCCCTGGAAATGGTCGTGGCTCAGGATGCTGCCACCCACAATGGGCAGGTCGGCGTTGCTGCCCACGAAATAGTGGGGGAAGAGGGCCACAAAGTCCAGCAGCTTGCGGAACGTGGCCCGCTCGATCTTCATGGGGGTGTGGTTGTTGTTGAAGACGATGCAGTGCTCATTGTAATAGACATAAGGGCTGTATTGCAGATTCCACGCACTGTCGTTGATGGTCAGCGGGATGATGCGGTGATTCTCGCGGGCGGGGTGGTTCATCCGGCCCGCGTAGCCCTCGTTCTCCACGCAGAGCTGGCACTTGGGGTAGGAGCTCTGGGGGGCCAGCTTGGCTGCTGCAATGGCCTTGGGGTCTTTTTCGGGCTTGGAGAGATTGATGGTGATATCCAGATCGCCGTAGGGGGTCCTGGTCACCCACTTGAGGTCCCGCTTGATGCGGTAGCGGCGGATGTAGTCCGTATCCTGGCTGAACTGGTAGAACCAGTCGGTGGCGGCCTGCGGGCCCTCATTTTCGTACCGCTCCTCAAAGTTGGCGCGGACGATGCTGGGCCGGGGGGTGAGCACACCCATGAGTTTGGTGTCAAACAGGTCGCGGGCTGTGGAGTTGTCCGCGCAGACACCGCGGGCGACGGCGTCGTCCAGCAGTGTTTTCAGGATGGATTCCAGGTCGGTGTAGCACACTTCGCCCTCAGGCGCGGTGAAGCTGTCCAGCTGCATGGTCATGAGCAGCTGGTTGCGGATGTAAATTTCATCGTCCGGCAGAATCAGGCCGGTGTCCAGGCCGTAGTTGACGAGCTGCTGGATGGCAGTAGAGATATCGCTCACAGGACTGCGCCTCCCTCCGGGCGGATGGAGAGAACATGGCAGCGGCCCTCACCCAGAATGGCCTCCATGTTGGCTTTGAACCCCGCCAGAAGCTCCACGGGCACAAAGGCCTGTACGGTGCCGGCAAAGCCGCCGCCGTGGACGCGGACAGCGCCCTTGCCGCCCAGGAAATGTTTGGCCGCCGCAATGGTCACGGCCACCTCCTGGTGCTCCTTGTAACCGGCGGGGATCACGTTCTGCAGGTACTCCCAGCTGCTCTGGCCGGATTCGCCCACCAGATTGAGGAATGTGGTAAAATCGCCCTCCCGCAGGGCAGCGACCTGTTTTGCCACCCGGTCATTGTCCGCATAGATATGGAACGCGCGGAGGACAGCCCGGTCGCCGCACTGTTTACGGCACTCCGGCAGCTTTGCGATAAACGTCTCAAAGGGAACATCCCGCAGCACCTCGCCGCCGCAGACAGCGGCCACGGCGCGGCACTCATTGGGGATGGCGGCATATTCGTCGGTCAGGTCGGCGTGGTCGGCACCGGAATCCAGGATGCAGAGGGCGAGGCCCGCCTGAGAGAAGTCCACGGGCACAGGCTCCACGATGGGCTTGGCGGGGTCGGCAAAATCAATGGTGATGATGTTGCCCACGCTGGAAGCCATCTGGTCCATCAGGCCGCAGGGCTTGCCAAAGTAGACATTCTCTGCCCACTGGCCGATCTGCGCAATGGCGATGGGGGAGACTTTCTCGGCCAGGAACAGATCGTTGAGGATGACACCGATCAGCACCTCAAAGGCGGCAGAGGACGAAACGCCGCTGCCCTTGGGCACGTTGGAGGAGATGTAGACGTCCAGGCCGGAGAGCCTGGCCCCCCGCTGGCGGAACGCCTCGCACTCGCCGCGCAGGATGGCGGCACTGGTGTTCTCCTCTTCCTTGCGGGCGGCCAGATCATTCAGGTCGATGACGCACAGGTCATAGCCCTCGCTCTGGACACGGAGCTGGCCCAGCGTGTTGGGGCCTGCGGCGGCGATCATATCAATGTTGACGCTGCCCGCCAGCACCCGGCCATGCTGGTGGTCGGTGTGGTTGCCGCCGATCTCGGTACGGCCGGGGGCGCTGTACAGCCCTGCCTCAGCATGGGGGCCAAACGTTGCTTCCAGCCCGTCCAGCACGGCCTCGTACCGGGCGGCCTGTGCGGGGGTCTGCTCGGGAGCGCAGCAGTAGAGCGCTGCCAGCCGGGCAGCGTGAGCCCCACCGGACAGCTCCTGCTTCCAAACGGAAATAGGCTTCATCATGGCATGTTCCTCCTCTGAACAAATGGTGCAAATTGCAGCCGCAGCCCACAGGGCAGGCCGCGGGGAAATCTTTCTGTCTCTATAATAAAGAATCCGCGCCCAAAAGACCATGCGTTATTGTTGCATCTGAATGCAAAGTTGCCAAAATTTTGCGGCGGATTTTTGTGCATAAATTCCTGCAAGTGGGCCAAAAAAATCCTCCAAACCGGAAAAGCACTGGGCACAAACCACAAAGAACCGTTCTTTGCGGTGACGCGGCGCAGGGCCTGCCGATATGGAGGATTGGATTTTATACGGTTGTGTGGAGGACACGGGGACAAAAAAGCCGCGTTCCGCTTTCTGAGAGCGGAGCACGGCCTTTTTGGAAAAGGAAATCGTTCTTTTGTTGGGAGTACCAGTATGAGTATGAGGGGGAACGGGGAAGAGCGCAAGGGAGCAGCACTCTTCCCCGGAAATTCAGGGGGATTACTTCATCAGGCTGCAGACGGCCTCCGCGTAAGCGGCGGGGTCATCCACGGGCAGGCCCTCAATGAGCTGTGCCTGTGCGTAGAGCAGGGCACTGTACTTGCTGACCTTGTCGGCATCGCCAGCCTCCTGGGCGGCTTTCAGCACCGCGAAGACAGGGTGGTTGACGTTCAGCTCCAGGACTTTATCGCTCTTGACGTCCTCGCTGCCGGGCTGCTTGGAGAGCACTTTCTCCATCTCGATGGAGAGAGGACCCTCGGCGGACAGGCAGACGGGGTGATCTTTCAGGCGGGTAGAAACTTTGACCTCCTTGACCTTGCCGTTCAGGGCGTCTTTCATGGCGTCGAACAGAGGCTTGTTCTCGGCGGTAGCGTCCTCCGCGGCTTTCTTCTCTTCCTCGGTCTCAAGGCCCAGGTCGCCGCTGTTGACGTTCTTGAACTCCACGGTGCCGTCCTTGCCCTCGGCATCCTTGCGGGGATAGGTGCGGAGGATCTGCAGGCAGAACTCATCCACATCCTCGGTCAGGAGCAGGACATCATAGCCCTTGTCCAGTACCAGCTCGGCAGCAGGCAGCTTGGCCAGACGGTCGGTGGAGTCACCGGCGGCAAAGTAGATGTACTTCTGCTCGGCGGGCATCTTGTCGATGTACTCCTGGAGGGTGACCATCTTCTGCTCTTTTGCAGACCAGAACAGCAGCAGGTCGCGCAGGAGCTCGGCGTGCATCCCGTAATCCGAGTAAGCACCAAACTTGATCTGGCGGCCAAACTCTTTCCAGAATGCCTCGTACTTCTCACGGTCGTTGGCCAGCATGGCGTGCAGCTCGTTCTTGATCTTCTTCTCCAGAGCGTTGTGGATGAGCTTGAGCTGATTGTCTTTCTGCAGCATCTCACGGCTGATGTTCAGGCTCAGGTCCTGGCTGTCCACGATGCCCTTGACGAAGCTGAAGTAATCGGGCAGCAGGTCCGCGCACTTCTCCATGATAAGCACGCCGGAAGCATACAGAGCCAGGCCCTTTTCGTAGTCCTTGGTGTAGAAATCGTAGGGGCGGTGGCTGGGCACGAAGAGCAGGGCGTTGTAATTGGCGGTGCCCTCGGTGCGGCTCACGATGACGCGGGCGGGGTCGGAGTAATCGTTGAACTTATCCTTATAGAAGCTTGCGTACTCTTCATCGGTCACTTCGCTCTTCTGCTTCTTCCAGATGGGCACCATGCTGTTCAGCGTTTCCAGCTCGGTGTAAGTTTCCCACTCGGGTTTGTAGTCGTCCGGCTTGGGATCGGGTTCGGGCTTCTGGCGGCTCTTCTCCCGCTCCATCTGGATGGGATAGCGGACGTAATCGCTGTACTTCTTCACGATGGCCACGATGCCGTACTCATCGAGGTAGTTCTCGTAGTTGTCGGTATCGGTGCTGTCCTTGATGTGCAGGATGATGTCGGTGCCCACAGTGTCTTTCTCAGTGGGCTCCAGCTCATAGCCGTCCGCGCCAGAGGAAGTCCACTGCCAGGCCTCATCGGAGCCGTAGGCCCTGGAGATGACCGTGACCTTATCGGCTACCATGAACGCGGAGTAGAAACCCACGCCGAACTGGCCGATGATATCGATGCTCTCGTCCTGATTGTCTTTCTTGAAATCAAGAGAACCGGAGTGGGCGATGGTGCCCAGGTTCTTTTCCAGTTCGTCTTTCGTCATGCCAATGCCGTTATCGGAGATGGTCAGCAGACGGTTCTCCTTATCACGGGTGATCAGAATGCGGAAATCGCCCTTGTTCATCCCGACAGAAGTGTCGGTCAGGCTCTTATAGTAAAGCTTGTCGATGGCGTCCGAAGCATTGGAGATGAGCTCACGCAGGAAGATCTCCTTGTTGGTGTAGATGGAGTTGATCATCATGTCCATCAGCTTTTTGCTTTCGGCCTGAAATTCTTTTTTCGCCATAATCCAAAACCTCTTTTATATCAGATTAAGCACTGCAGGCAACAAATTGCTTTTGAAACCTTAGCACTCATAACTTTCGAGTGCTAATATACACCGCGGCGGCCCAAAAATCAAGGGGTTTCATAAAATGTTCAGAATTATTTGAGGCTGGCTTTACTTCTCTTTGTTAAAGCGCTATAATGAGCAGGTGCAAACCACACCCGCTCTGCAAGGAGCAGAGGAAAGACAAGGAGGAATCGCCATGCGTCTGGAACAATGCCCGCTCCCCGGCGGCGGGAGTCTGACCGTCTATCTGCGGGACGCTGCCCAGGCCATGCCCAATGCACTGCGCCGCCCGGTGGTGGTCGTGGTGCCCGGCGGGGGCTATAACCATGTCAGCGCCCGGGAGGCGGACCCGGTGGCCCTGCAGTTCGCTGCGGCGGGATACCACACGGCCATCCTTACTTATCGTGTAGGGGAGGGCGCGCGGCATTACCAGCCCCTGCGCCAGCTCAACGCGGCCATCGGCCTGCTCCGCTCCCGTGCGGAAGCGTGGAACCTGCTGCCGGAGAAAATTGCGGTCTGCGGCTTTTCCGCGGGCGGACACCTGGCTCTTTCCGGCGCGGTGCTCGATTTGCCAGATGGTACCCCGATGCACCGCCCCAATGCGGTGCTGCTGGCCTACCCGGTCGTCACGGCAGGAAAATATGCCCACCGGGGCAGTTTTGTCCAGCTGGCGGGCAGCGAAGACCCTACCGCCCAACAGCCGTTCACGCTGGAGGACAAGATCACACCGGCCACACCGCCGGTCTTCGTCTGGCATACCATGGAGGACCAGACGGTGCCCGTGGAAAACACCCTCCTGCTGCTGACCGCTCTGCGCCGGGCAGGCGTGCCCTGTGAGGCCCATCTGTTTGAGAAAGGGCGGCACGGTACCAGCATCAGCACGGCTGAGGTGGATGCTGCCAGCGCGCACCGGCATCACTGGGTGGAGCTGGCGCTGGAATGGCTGGGAGAAACCTTTGATTTCGATTTGAAGGATAACCTCTCACCGTTCCATCCCGCGGATGCGGGCGTGTCGCGGAGCTCCCCTCAGCAGGGGGCTAAAGATTGGTTCTGATAAAAATTCACAAAGAAACCGTTGATTTGTCACGGCGGCTGCCGTATACTGGTCAGCGGAGACAAACAGGAATGAGGGAATGAATATGGAAACCAAGATCTCGGTCAAAGATTTGATGATGCAGGCGTTTCTCACCGGCTGGGAGCTCTCGGATAAGAGCATCTCCCAGGACGAGTATCTGCAGAGCTCCATTGATGTGATCGAAGTGCTGCAGGTGGAACCGGAGAATGTCTACGCCGAGGAAGGCCTTGGCCTGCCGGACGGCGAAGAAGTGGACCATCTGGATGACCTGCTCCGTGCCGACGGCCAGTGGCTGTACTACGGTGTGGAGGAAGAAAACTTCTTCCTCATCCAGTGGTACCCGGATGTGGAGTCCGCCAACGCAAAGCTGGCAGAGCTGGAAGCCATGGGCGACGGCAGCAAGCAGTATCTGGTGGACTTCAGCCTCAAGCGGGAGAACCCCACGCGGGCCGAGAACTTTGGAAACTCCAACCCTGTGCAGCTCCGGTCCTGATTTGATTTTTCTGGCTTTACAGCGAAAGGGAATTTGCCACATGCAGCTTTCTGAATTGGAACGGGAACGGCTTGCCGCCATCCTGGAAAAATACGACCGGCACCCGGAAGTGCAGCGGATGCGGGAGTTTATCCAGCATGGCGATGTGACGACCTACCAGCACTGCAAAAACGTGGTGCTGGTCAGCTTCTGGCTCAACCGCCGCTTTCACCTGGGGGCCGATGAGACCTCTCTGGCGGTGGGAGCTTTCCTGCACGATTTTTATTTGTACGATTGGCACAAGCGCAAAAGTTTCCAGGGGCTGCGCCGTCTGTTTGAGATGCACGGCTTCTCCCACCCGGGGTCTGCCTGCGTGAATGCCCGTAATTATTTCCAGATCACCAAAAAGGAGCAGAACATCATCCAGAGCCACATGTGGCCGCTGACGTTCCGCCACATGCCAACCTGCCGCGAGGCGGTCATCGTCTGTCTGGCCGACAAATACTGTGCTGTGGTGGAGAGCATGTTCCAGCGCGCCCGGGTGGCCGACGCGAATGCTCCGGACAATGAGTGGTAAGAAAGGACGTAAAACCAATGTCTCAGGAAATTACAAAAGAACAGATTGCAGCCTTTGACGCCGATTTCAGTGCCCAGCGCGCCAACCGCGTGGCTATGAACGCCGTGACGAACAACGGCCTGCTGGCTTCCGCCATCCGCCGCGAGGCTGTGGAGCAGGATGTCCATGAATACTCCATCAGCCTGGAGCAGGGCGAGATCTGCAACCAGAAGCAGAGTGGCCGCTGCTGGATGTTTGCAGCCCTCAACACCCTGCGCTATCAGGTGATGAAGAAGTACGACCTCAAGACCTTTGAGCTCTCGCAGGCCTACCTCTTTTTCTGGGATAAGCTGGAAAAATCCAACTACTTCCTCGAGAGCATCCTCGACACGCTGGACGAGCCCGCCAATGGCCGTCTGGTGTCCTATCTGCTGACGGCCCCTGTGAACGATGGCGGCCAGTGGGATATGCTCTGCAATCTGATCGAGAAGTACGGCGTGGTGCCCAAGACCGCTTACCCCGAGTCCAAGGCTTCTTCCGGCAGCCGCGAGATGGATATGACGCTGACCGAGAAGCTGCGGGAGGATGCCTGCATCCTGCGCAAGCTGCACAAGGAGGGCAAGGGCCTGGACGAGCTGCGCGCCCACAAGACCCGGATGCTGGGCGAGATCTACCGCCTGCTCTGCATCTGCCTGGGCGAGCCTCCCAAGACCTTTACCTTTGAGTACCGCGATAAGGACAACAACTTCCACCGTGAAGAGGGCCTGACCCCCAAGAGCTTCTTTGAAAAGTATGTAGGCGTTGACCTGAGCGACTATGTCAGCCTCATCAATGCTCCCACCGAGGATAAGCCCTACGGCCGCAGCTACACCGTGCAGTACCTGGGCAACGTGAAAGAGGGCAGCGCCGTGCGCTACCTCAACCTGCCCATCGAAGAGCTGAAGAAGGCTGCCATCGCCCAGATGAAAGACGGCCAGCCCGTCTGGTTCGGCTGCGACGTGGGCAAGCACTCCGAGCGGGATTCCGGCATCATGGATCTCGACATCCGTGGTCTGGAAGATCTGTTGGATACCCGGTTCACCATGACCAAAGCCGAGCGCCTGGACTATGGCCAGAGCCTGATGACCCATGCCATGGTCTTCCAGGGCGTCAATCTGGATGAGAACGGCAAGCCCAACCGCTGGCGTGTGGAGAACAGCTGGGGTAAGGAGCCGGGCAAGGACGGTTACTACCTGATGACCGACCGCTGGTTCGATGAGTACATGTATCAGGTCGTGGTCAACAAGAAGTACCTGACCGCCGAGCAGATCGCTGCCTACGAGGCAGAACCCATCGCTCTGGAGCCCTGGGACCCCATGGGCTCTCTGGCTGTGGTGCGATAAATGCGGGGAATGATCTGTAAAGTAAAAATACAGTACAGATAAAAAATACCACTGTGCGTCAAAACGTGCACAGTGGTATTTTTGCTTGTGTGGCTTATAATTTTTTGTATCCCGTCGGCTCGTCCTCTTTGCAGCGGTGCTCCATCAAAAATGTATCCAGCCAGCGGCCATGGCAGTCGCGGGCAATACGTTCCCGCCGCCCCACCAGACGGAAGCCGCACTTGGCGTGCAGGCGGCGGCTGGCCTCGTTGTCCTGCAATACGGTGGATTGCAGGGTCCAGTAGCCAGACGCGTCGGCAGCGTTGCACAGAGCCGTGAGCAGGTGGAAGCCGACGCCCCGGCCCCGGAACTGCTCGCCCACATAGATGCTCACTTCCACCACGCCCCGGTAGCACCAGCGGGGGTCTACCCGGTGCAGGGCGGCCCAACCGGCTACCACGCCGTCGTCCAGTACCACCAGACGGCAGTCCTTGGTGTGGGAGGCGTCCCATGCGGTATAAGGCGGGCAGGTGGTCTGGAACGTGGCATGTTCCGTGGCGATCCCCTCTAAATAGATTTTGGATACATACGGCCAGTCTTCCGCAGTCATGGGCCGTGTCGTGATCTCACTCATACTTCTTTCCCTGATTTCTCACGCAATTCCAAAAGAGCTCTCCTGCCAGGGAGAGATGCTTTTTCAATATGGCAAGTATAGCAAATTTCGCCTCAAAGCACAACACTCAGACAAGGCCGGGGCGTGGGCATCGCAGCCCAGGATGCAGATTTGTTTTGACAATACAGGCGGTTGTGATACAATAGAAGAAATCAACCGCTGTCGGACAGGCTCTTATTATAGACCTCTTTGGCAAAAAACGCAATCACTGTGGGGCTTGTCGGCTCCGGTATCATACCGGAAAAGGAGAACACACGGGAATGAAACTGAAACGGGTCCTTGCGAGCGCGCTGTTACTGGCCACCCTGCTCACCCTGCCGGCACGGGCAGCCCAGGCATCTGGAGCAAAAGGGGAGGCCAACATCACACCGGACACTCCCATGGCCAAGATCCGGTCGAACCCCAGCGTCATGGGGGCGGGGCTGTATACTTACAATCAGGAGCAGGACACCCCCCGGGATATCCGCAAATGGAAAGATACCACCCTGCGGGAGTATGTCAATGATTACACCGCTGAGGACTGCGCCAAGGGCCTGAACCGGATGATCGAAAACTACAACTCCGGCATCCAGATCACCTATAAGCTCTACACGGACGAGGAGATCGCCGCCGTGCCCACCCGCCAGAAAGCGGAGATCTATTATTTCCCGGGCAGTGATCCCGGCGGCAAGTTCGTGCTGGTCATCGGCGGCAACGCCATCCACACCAGCGCCGAGATGCGTGAGGGTGTTTCCACGGCGGAGTGGCTCAACGAGCTGGGCTATACCTGCTTTGTGCTGCGGTACCGCATTGGCGACCAGGCGGCAGACAACGCCCCGCTGGAAGATGTGAGCCGGGCCGTGCGGTACATCACCGAGCACGCGGAACAGTTCCATGTTCAGCCCGAGGACTACGCGGTACTGGCCTATTCCTCCGGCGGGCAGATCGCCGGCCTGTTTGCTTCCGATTCCGACACGCTGGGCCACAAGGCCTATGGCGTGAGCAAGCCGGGCGCTCTGCTGCTGGGCTACCCCGTCAACAACTTCTTTGAGCTGAAACCCGTCTGGGGCCTCCTCATTGACCCTTACGCCGACGGCCCCCGCTATTTCGACTACAATGTTTCCGATTACATCACACCGGATTACCCGCCCGTCTACCATTGGTATGGCAAAAACGATGTGACCCTGGCTAAGATGTACACCCCGGCGCAGGGCCGTGTCATTGAGAAAGCACTGGTAAAAAACGGCGTGCCCCACATCTTCCATCACTATCATAATGCACCTCACAAGATCGGCCCGGGCCGCGGCACCGACGCGGAGGGCTGGATCACCGAGGCGGTCGCGTTCTGGGAGAGCCAGACCGCTGCCAAAGCGGCGGACACAGCCGCGTAACTCCCGGCGAATTTTTGAAAAAGGGCGTGAACTCTGTGAAACCAAGCGCATGTCTTGCCAGCCTGGCGCTGGCCGCAATGCTGGCGCTCCCGGCTATGGCGCAGGAGCCCATCACCCCACAGACCACCATGCGGGAGATCCGCCAGAACCCCGCCGTTCAGGCGTCCGGCCTCTATACCGACATCCACACCTGGGAGCGGGACCTGGCCTGGTTCAAGAATACCCACAACAATGAGACGCTGGAAGAGGTGGTGGGCAGCGGCTCTGCCGCCAGCTGCGCGGCGGGGCTGAACCTGCTGATCCAGAACTACGAGTCTGGCACCCAGATCACCTATAAGCTCTACTCGCCGGAGGAGATCGCCGCCCAGCCCAGCCGGGACCACGCCGAGCTGTATTATTTCCCGGCGGATACCCCCAACGCCCGGTATGCCGTGGTGCTCTCGGGCAACGCGCTCTACTACAGCGGCGAGCTTCGGGGCGGCGTGTCCACGGCCTGGGAGCTGCACGAGCAGGGTTACGCGGTGTTTGTTCTGCGGTATCGCATTGGCAGGGAGGCGGGCAACAACGCTCCCATGGACGACCTGGGCCGGGCCATCCAGTTCATCACGGCCAACGCCGAGACGTTCGGCGTCCAGCCGGAGGGCTACGCACTGCTGGGGTATTCTTCCGGCGGGCAGATCGCCGGGGTGTTTGGCGATGCGGAAAAGGGCTGGCAGAAGTACAACGTGCCCAAACCCGGGGCGCTGCTGCTGGCGTACCCCATCAACAACTTCTGGCTGGCAAAGCCCGCCTACACGGCCCTGCTGGACGTGGACGACTGGATGCAGAAACACTATTATGATTACACGCTCTCCAAGCTCATTGCACCGGATTACCCGCCGGTGTTCCTGTGGTACGGCAAGAGCGACCATATTTTGAAGCTGTTCGGGTTCGATCAGCAGGGGCCTGCCCTCCAGAGTGCTCTGGAGATCGACGGTGTGCCCCACGAGGAAAAGGTATATGAAGACGCAGGCCATGGCATTGGCATTGGACTTGGCACCGAGGCAGAGGGCTGGCTGAACGCTGCCGTGGCATTCTGGAAGAAAGTAACCTGAGTTTTTTTATGAGAGGGGAAAGAAAATATGAACACAAGAGATTTGAACGAAACGCTCCGCAGCCTGAACGTGGGCCTGCCCGACGATGTGGAGCGGCTGAAAGCGGCCGGGTACTACGAGGAGGCCATTGCCCGCATCGACGCCTACCTGGCTGAGGACTGGACCATGACCCAGAACAGCCCCTACAGCCAGGGCCTGTGCCCCCACATGGATGTCCAGCCCGAGAACCCCACCCCCCACGGGGTGGACGTTCTGCGGGACGCTATGATCGCCCAGCGGGAGATCATGCGGCGGATCCCGGCGGAGTACACCTGGAGCAAGGCGGACGCCATTGCCGAGATGCAGCGCCGGGTGAAAGACTTTACGCCGGAAGAGTTTGAGATGCTGGACCGGGAAAACCGGATGGACTGGCGCTTTGTGGAGGGGGAGAGGCGGTATCAGAACCGTTTTGCTTCCACGCTGATCGCCACCCATGCGGACCTTGCCCGGCGGCAGATCGACCCGCCCGCCCAGCCGGACAGCGAGAAAGAGCGCTGCCGCCGTCTGCATGAGAAGATGGCGGAGCAGGGCAGCGCCAGCGCCCGCATCACCCTGAAAGCCAGTGTTGGCATGTCGGACGAGGCCTTTGCCGCGGCCCTTGCCAAGGCCAAGGCTGAGGGCCGGGACGCGGTGCATGTCCGCGCCTGGCTGCCGCTGCCCGCTGCCTGCCTCTCCCAGAGTGACATCGAGCTGGAGGAGTTCACCGAGGAACCGACGGTCATTGCCCCGGAAAACGCTCCTCAGCGCACCGTCTGCTGGGAGGCAGACCTCACCGAGAACCGCAGTTTCGGCGTCCAGTACAGCTACCGCAACACGGCAGTCTACACGGACCCCTCTGATACGCCCTCTGCCCCGGAGCAGCCGGATTTTGACACCGAGGAGCAGCCCTCCCACATTGTGTTCACGCCTTACATCAAGGCGCTGGCGGCCCAGCTCACGGCAGGAATCACCGACCCCATGGAAAAGGCAAAGCGCATTTACGATTACGTCACGCTGAATGTGCGCTACCACTACCAGCCGAGCTACTTTATCCACGAGTCCCTGCCGGAACACTGCGCCCGGGACCGCCGGGGCGACTGCGGCATCATGTCGGTCACGTTCATCACCCTCTGCCGCGCGGCAGGCATCCCGGCCCGCTGGCAGAGCGGCCTCTATGTCACCCCCGATGAAGTGGGCTGCCACGACTGGGCCATGTTCTATGTGGCCCCCAAGGGCTGGCTGTATGCGGATTGCTCTTTCGGTGCCTCCATGGCCCGCCGGGGCGACGAAACGCTCCGCCAGCACTATTTTGGCAATCTGGATCCCGACCGCATGGTGGCCAACAGCGTGTTTGCGGCGCCGTTCACACCGCCCATGCTGGGCTTCCGGGCCGACCCCTGCGATAACCAGACCGGTGAGGTGGAAGCGGACGGCGTAGGCCTCTACGGCGACGAGACCGTCTCCTCCAAAGAGCTGGTCCAGTATATTGAAGAGTAAAAATAAGAGCAAAAAGCTCTCTCTGGGAGAGCGGACACGGTAGCGCCTGAGAGGGCGAGGCCGCTGAAATAAATCCCGAAACACAGCGATACGATGTCTTTGGCAAAACAGAGCGCTCGTATCGCTGTCTGTTTTGAGGGGATACTACAGGAGAATATCAATGGAATTTCTGGCAATGTTATATACCGTGCTTCTGGTGGCCATCTGCCTGATGCTGGCCCTGCTGCTCTACCGCGGCAATAAGCCCCGGCGGGGAGGGGGAGACACCGAGGAGCTCAAGCAGTGGCTTACCCAGCAGCTGGAAGCCCAGGCCAAATCCTTTGAGCAGAAGCAGGCTGCTATGGCGGAGCAGAACTATACCGCCATCCGCAGCGTGAGCGAAACGCTGCAGACCGCCGTGCAGAACATGAGCAGCACCCTGGCCCAGGGCCAGAGCGGCCAGCAGCAGATCTTGACCCAGCGGCTCCAGAGCCTGGAAGCGGCCAACACCCAGAAGCTGGAAGAGCTGCGCAAGACCCTGGCCGACAGCATGACCGCCCTGCAGGCGGAGAACACCCGCAAACTGGATGAAATTCGCCATACGGTGGACGAGCAATTGCAGGACGCGCTGCAAAAGCGGGTGAGCGAGAGCTTCAAGGCGGTCAACGAGCAGCTGGAGCAGGTGTACAAGGGTCTGGGCGAAATGCAGTCGCTGGCGGCGGACGTCGGCGGGCTGAAGCAGGTGCTCTCGGGCGTCAAGACCCGCGGCATCCTGGGCGAGATCCAGCTGGGGGCCATCCTGGAGGAGATTCTGGCCCCGGAGCAGTATGATACCAACGTGGCCACCATCCCGGGCAGCACCCAGCGGGTGGAGTACGCCATCAAGATGCCCGGCGTGGACGGCAGCACCGTCTGGCTCCCCATTGACTCCAAGTTCCCCGGGGATACTTACGCCCACTTACAGGACGCCCAGGCTTCCGGTGATGCCGCTGCCGTGGAGAACGCCCGCCACGCGCTGGAGCTCGTTCTCCGCAGCGAGGCAAAAGACATCCGCGAGAAATACGTGGAGCCGCCCTACACCACAGCATTCGGCATCCTGTTCCTGCCCTTTGAGGGCCTGTATGCCGAGGTGGTCAATGCCGGGCTTTTGGAAGTGTTGCAGCGGGATTATCAGGTCAACGTGGCAGGTCCCAGCACCATGGCGGCGCTGCTCAACAGTCTGCAGATGGGCTTCAAGACCCTTGCCATCCAGAAGCGCTCCGGCGAGGTCTGGCAGTTGTTGGGTGCGGTGAAGACCGAGTTTGATAAGTTCGGGCAGGGGCTTTCCAAGATGCAGCAGCGCCTCCGCCAGACAGACGAAGAGCTGGACAATCTCATTGGCGTGCGGACCCGGGCCATCAGCCGGAAGCTGCGCGGCGTCCAAAGCCTGGATGAAGCCAGCGCGGCCACCCTGCTGGAGCTGGATACCGAGCCGGGCCGCCCGGTGACCGCTCGTTTGCCGGGAGATCATGAGGAGGATGCACGTTGAGAAGCTCCCCGCGAGCCGCCCGAAAAAGCTGCCTCTTGCGAAAATTTTAACGTTATGTTATACTGAGAACGGTTCCTAAAAGCAATGGCCAAACGGCCCCTGAATAAAACAAAATCAAAGGAGAAACTTGCCATGAGCGTGAAACATATCAGCAGTGCGATTCTCGGTGTGGGTGTGGATGATACCACCATTGATCTGTTCGAGAGCCAGTACCCGGTCCCCACCGGCGTCAGCTATAACTCTTATGTCATTCTGGATGAGAAGACCACGATCCTGGATACCGTGGATCACCGTGCTACGGAGGAGTGGCTGGCAAACCTGACCGAGGCACTGGACGGCCGCAAGCCGGAGTATCTTATTGTCTCCCACATGGAGCCGGACCACGGTGCCAACATTGCAAAGCTGGCGGCCCTTTACCCGGAGATGAACGTGGTGGGCAACGCCAAGACGTTCCAGTATATGGATCAGTTCTTCGGCCCGGAGGCGGTTGCCAAAGACCGCCGTGTGACTGTAAAGGACGGCGAAAGCCTGAATCTGGGCAGCCACACCCTGACTTTCGTGTTCGCACCCATGGTCCACTGGCCGGAGGTCATGGTCAGCTATGAGTCCAGCGAGAAAGTCCTCTTCTCCGCCGATGGCTTTGGCCGCTTCGGCGCTGTGGCGAAGTTCGACGAGAAGGCCGACTGGGCCAGCGAGGCCCGCCGCTACTACCTGAACATCGTGGGCAAGTACGGCCCGCAGGTGCAGGCTCTGCTGAAAAAGGCTGCCGCGCTGGACATCAAGACCATCTGCCCGCTCCACGGCCCCGTCCTCACCGGCGACCTTGGCAAGTACCTGAACTATTACGATATGTGGTCCAGCTACAAGCCGGAGGAGCCGGAGAAGATTCTGGTCGCCAGTGCCTCTATCCACGGCCACACCCGCTCCGCTGCCCACATCCTGGCCGAGAAGCTCCGCGCCAAGGGTGCCAAGGTGGTGGAGATGGATTTGACCCGCACCGATGTCTCCTACGCCGTCACCGAAGCCTTCCGCTGCGGCAAGACCGTTCTGGCCTGCGCCACCTATGACGGCTTCCTCTTCCCGCCGATGGAGGCTCTGCTGACCCACCTCAAGACCAAGAACTTCCAGAACCGCACCGTCGGCCTGATGGAGAACGGCACCTGGGCTCCCATGGCGGCCAAACTCATGCGGGCCGAGCTGGACGGCATGAAAAACATGACCGTCTGTGATACCGTCGTTACCATCCGCTCTGCTGTCAATGCCGCTGCGGAGGCGCAGATGGACGCTCTGGCGGAAGAGATCGTCCGCAAATAAATCTGAGCAACAAGAAACACAAAGGCTCCCGTCCTTTCTGGCGGGAGCCTTTTGCTGTATGTTTATGTGTTCTGAGAAAATTACTGCTTTTTGTAAATCAGGATTCCACTTGCAGCCACCAGCAGCCCCAGCACCACGAGCCCGGCACCGGCCTGCCCAAAGGCATCGCCCACGGCTCCCACCAGCGGGCTGGCAGGGATCATGAGCAGACTGTAGGCCATGCCGTCCACACTGATGAGGGTGGCGCGCTGGTCACTGGGGATGTTGTCGTTCAGCATCCGGTCCTCATGGAGGCTCCAGGCTTCCAGAGAACCCTGCACCAGCATACAGCCAAAGATGCTGCCCAGCGCAGGGGCCGTGCCGACCAGGACACACCCGACTCCGCAGAGGAGGGCGCAGATGGTGTAGAACCGCCGCAGACGGCGAGGGCGCAGCCGCCTGCCAACCTCCGTGCCCAGCATGGCGGCAAGTCCGCTCAGCAGCAGAGGCAGAAAGAGCAGAGTCGTGGGCCAGCCCAGCTCCACAAGGCGCTGCTGGACGAACATCTTGGTCAGGTAGCTGGGCACGCAGATAACGGCAGCGGAGACGATGAGCTTTGCCGCCAGCGGGCAGGAGCGCAGGACTTTGATGCTGTCCTTTACCAGCTGGACGAGCTGGCCGGGGAGATCGCGGAGCGCCTGCTTTTCCCGGCTGGCCTGTGCTTCGGTGACGATGGGCTCTTCCATCAGGGCAGTGGCGAGGGTTCCGGTACACTCAAAGGCGGCGCTCAGCAGGTAGAAGCCGGAAAAGCGCAGAAAACGCTCCAGTGTGCTGGCGAGGGAGCCGATGGCCGTGGCCAGCAGAGTGATCTGGGAACAGTTGGCGGATACTTTGAGGTAGTCGTCGGTTTTGCCGCACTGCTTGAGGCTGTCGTAGGTCAGGGCTGAAAAAGTGCCGGTAAACATGGCGTTGGCCAGTGCATACAGGCCCATGGCCACGCAGATGAAGAACAGGTCCGGCGCAAAGGCCATCAGCAGGTTATAGAGCACGACGCACACGCCGCCGACCACGAGGGTCTTTTTGCGGCCCAAGAGATCGGCCGCCATGCCGCTGGGCACCTCGCACAGGAGGCTGATGATGTGGAACACACTCTCGGCAAAGCCGATCTCCCAGAGGGAAAAGCCCCGGGCCGCCAGCAGCGCCACCCACACGGCATCGGTGATGCGCAGGCCGGTAAAGAAATAATTGGTATATAAACAGGCAAGCTGCTTTTTTAAATTCATTGGGAACCCCTTTCTATAATAGCAATAGAAATGTGCGCCCTTTTTCCGATTTTCAGGCAAAACAAAAACGCCCCATAGCAAAGCTACGCGGCGCTGAAAATCATGCTCCACACTTTGCTGAAAGAGAGAAAAGGGTACACTTCGAGCCGGAACTGCATAAAATTTGCTTAAAAATTAAAAAGCAAACGCATTCCGGGCCATACCGTGTACCTCTCTTTCTGCAAACTGTATGTTAAGACTACCATAGACGGAGCCAAAAGGCAAGCAAAAACGCCAATTTCCCGGAAAATAGCCGCCCGCACTTGCAAATGGGGCAAAAGTGTGCTAAGATAACTCATGGTTATCAACACCAACAAACCTGAATACCTCGAAACGCAGCGACGGAGAAAGTACGCACGCAGTTCCACAGCAAAGAGAGAAGCTTCACCGGCTGAAAGGGCTTCCGCGTGGGGGTGTGCCGAAGTTCGCTCCTGAGCGGCCTGCGCGAACAGCCTGGATTTTGAAAGGCTTATTAGCATAGGACGGCGCGCCCCGTTACGGCGTTTGAGAGCCGCTGAGAGCTGTTTGTGCTTTCGGGCGGAAACCGGGTGGTACCGCGGAGTGAAATTACAGCGCTTCGTCCCTTTTGCTTGGAGCTTGGCTCTGAGCAGGGGACGGGGCGCTTTTGCTTTGCCCCGCTTTGACAACACGAACACGAGAAGGAGAGAACATCCATGCAAGCAATGATCGACGAGCTGGCAAAACAGGCCGAAGCTGCCTTGAGCCAGGTCTCTTCCAAGGAAACGCTGGCAACTTTCTGGCAGGAGTACCTCAGCAAAAACGGTAAGATCCCTGCCCTGATGAAAAATCTGCGCTCTGTCGCGCCCGAAGAGCGTCCTGCCATGGGCAAGATCATCAACGAGCTCAAGCAGAAAGTGCAGGCGGACTATGACGCCGCCGCCGAGAAAGTCAAGCAGGCAGAGCTGGCAGCCCGCAACGCGGCCGAGACGGTGGACATCACCCTGCCCGCCAAGACCCGCACCGTGGGCGGCCTGCACCCCCTGACGCTGGTCACCAACCAGATCATTGATGTCTTCTCCGGCATGGGCTTTGCCGTGGCCGATGCCCCGGAGATCGAGGATGATGACCACAACTTCACCCGCCTGAATGTCCCCAAGGATCACCCCGCCCGCGATATGCAGGATACGTTCTATCTGTCCGATGAGTTCCTGCTCCGCACCCAGACTTCCGGCGGCCAGATCCGCACCATGGACAGCCAGAAGCCTCCCATCAAGGTTCTGATCCCGGGCCGCGTCTTCCGTTCCGACTCCGACGCCACCCACAGCCCCATGTTCCATCAGATGGAAGGTCTGGTCGTGGACAAGGGCATCACTCTGGGCGACCTGCAGGGCGCGCTGAACACCTTTGTGCAGAAGCTGTTCGGCAAGGATACCCGCACCCGCCTGCGCCCCTCTTACTTCCCGTTCACCGAGCCCAGCGTTGAGGTCGATGTCAGCTGCTTTGAGTGTGGCGGCAAGGGCTGCCCCCTGTGCAAGCACACCGGCTGGATCGAAGTCCTGGGCGGCGGTGTTGTCAACCGCAAGGTGCTGGAGAACTGCAACATTGACCCGGACGAGTACTCCGGCTTTGCATTTGGCATCGGCATCGAGCGTATCGCCATGCTGAAGTACGGCATCAACAACATCGGCTTGATGTTTGAGAATAACCTGCAGTTCCTCAAGCAGTTCCACGAATAAGAGGGGAGAGAGCAAACAATGAAAGTACCTTTCAGTTGGTTAAAAGAACTTGTCGATATCGACGTCACCGCCCAGGAATTGGAAGAACGCCTCTTCTCCTGCGGCTTTGAGGTCGAGGAGCTGATCCCGCTGGATGCAGGCATCAGCAAGGTCGTGGTCGGTAAGATCACCTCCATGGAAAAGCAGGAGGGCACTCACCTGACCAAGTGCGTGGTGGACTGCGGCGAGTATGGCCACGAGATCCACATCAGCACCGGCGCCGCAAACATGAAAGTGGGCGACTGCGTTCCCGCCGCCCTGGATGGCTCCACCCTGCCCGGCGGCATCAAGATCAAGGCCCGCAAGATGCAGGGCGTGGAGTCCAACGGTATGCTCTGCTCCGGCGAGGAGCTGGGCCTGAACGATGATCTGTTCCCGGGCGCTGAGGTCTACGGCCTGCTCATCCTGCCGGAGGATTCCGTTCCCGGCACGGACATTGCTCCGGTCGTCGGCCTGGATGATTATATTTTTGATATCTCCATTACCGCAAACCGCCCGGATTGCCAGTCCGTTCTGGGCATTGCCCGCGAAGTAGCGGCCATCCTCGGCAAGCCCCTCCACATGCCCGCTATGGATTATAAAGCTGTCTGTGAGCCGGACGAGCCCATCACCGTCAAGGTGGAAGCTCCGGACCTGTGCCCCCGCTACATGGCACACTATGTCCGCAACATCCGGATGGGTGAGTCTCCCCGCTGGATGAAACGTCACCTGGCTCTGTGCGGTCTGCGCTCCATCAGCAACGTGGTCGATATCACCAACCACACCCTGCTGGAAATGGGTCAGCCCATGCACGCCTTTGACCTGAACAAGGTCGGCGGCCGTACGATTGATGTCCGCCGCGCTCACGATGGCGAGAAGATCGTCACCCTAGACGAGAAAGAGTTTACCCTGAACCCCAACAACCTCGTCATCTGCGATGCGGAGAAGCCCGTCTGCCTGGCTGGCATCATGGGCGGTGCAAACTCCGGGATGGATGAGAATACCACCAACCTGCTGTTCGAGTGCGCTACCTTTGCGCGCGATTCTGTCCGTAAGACCAGCCGCGCTCTGGGCCAGAACAGCGATTCTTCCGCCCGCTACGAAAAGGGCGTGGACCGCCATTCTCCGGAGCTGGGCCTTGCCCGTGCTCTGCACCTGATCCAGGAGCTGGACTGCGGCGATATCACCACGCTGGAATTTGACCTGACCGATGGCCGCCCCATTGAGCGGAAGCACATCGTCACCACTCCGGCCAAGATCTGCGGCGTGCTGGGCATCACCGTCCCGGACCAGACCATGATCGATATTCTCCAGCGTCTGGAGTTCACGGTGGACGTGCAGGCGGATGGCAGCTGGGACGTCTCTGCACCTCTGTACCGTGAGGACGTGGACGGCTTCCCCGATCTGGCGGAAGAGGTCATCCGTGAGTATGGCTACGACCACATTGTGCCCACATTCCTGAACACCGCTGCTGTTACCAACGGCGGCCTGAACTACGAGCAGAAGCAGCAGCTCAAGACCAAGCGCCTGCTGGCTGCCCAGGGCTTCTATGAGGCGTCCACCCTGGCATTCTACTCCAACGCGGAGCTGGATATGCTCCACATTCCGGAGGATGATGCTGCCCGTAAGGCGATCCGCATCCTCAACCCCATCAGCGAGAACCTCTCCATCATGCGCACCCTGCTCACGCCGTCCATGCTGAATGTCATCGTGGACAACCTGAAAAAAGGCAACAATGAGGGCCGCCTGTTTGAGATGGCACCGGTCTATCTGGCCAAAGAACTGCCCATCAACGAGCATCCCCACGAGCGCCAGACTCTCTGCATCGGCGCATTCGGCCCGGAGGAGGATTTCTTCACGGTCAAGGGTGCCATGGAGGCACTGGCAGCAGGCTTTGGTCTGAGCTTTGAGTATAAGCGCGAGAGCACTCCGTGGCTGCATCCCGGCATCAGCGCCGCTGTGTACTGCAACGGCAAGCGTCTGGGCGTGTTCGGTAAGCTCTCCAATGAGATCAATGGTGAGCTGGAGATCGCAAAGGAGCAGAAAGACAGCCAGAACATCTATCTGGGTGAGCTGGACTATGAAGCCCTGATGTCCTGCGTGGACGGAGAGCTGCGTTATCAGCCCCTCAGCCCCTATGCATCGGTCAAGCGCGATCTGGCACTGGTCTGCGATGAGGCTGTTACCTGTGGCGAGATCGAGGAGACCATCAAGAAAGCCAGCCCGCTCATCACAGAAGTCAAGCTGTTCGATATTTACCGCGGTGCAAACCTCGGCGAGGGCAAGAAGAGCATGGCATTCTCTCTGACCTTGTCTGACCCTGCTGCGGAAGTTTCTGCGGAGCAGGTGGAGCGCACCGTCAAGAAAGTGCTGGGCAACCTGAAATTCAAGCTGGGCATTGAGATCCGTTAAGGATAAACTGTCTTATCCTATAAAGTAATATAAGCAAAAGACCGTCTGTGCATTGCATGGGCGGTCTTTTTGCGTGAAAAGATGGAACTACGGCGGAGGGCATTCCATTGGAAAAACACTCTTGGAGACATTTAGGTGAGTACATTTCAGATGAATGCAAAAAAACTTGAAAAAAGCAGCAGAAAAGTGTTGACAAGAGGCCCGGTGTGTGGTATTATACTTGAGCGCCAAGCGCTGAGGCAAAAGAATGACT
>OLFR01000001.1_pt1 | contig 140824 bp, 124 predicted proteins | sample 1608971 | NCBI WGS metagenome assembly OLFR01 (sample SAMN02674970, study PRJEB24791) | human gut metagenome, SKBSTL043 | isolation source: stool | host: Homo sapiens | place: USA | reverse complement strand
GTGACAAAGTGGGGAACAGGTGGCATCGCGTGAGCGATGACGGAGAGGGCAAGGACGCTAAAAATAAAACGCATACGATAAGGGAGGCCGACCATGGGACTCTTTGGATTTGGCAAAAAAGAAAAAGATAAAATGAAAGATGGCCTGGAAAAGACCCGCACGGGCTTCTGGGGCAACATCCTCAATACACTGACCGGCAGCAAGATCGACGATGACCTCTACGACAGCCTGGAAGAACAGCTCATCCTGGCCGACGTGGGCGGCGAAGTGGCCATCAAACTGGTGGACAAGCTGCGCGACCGGGTGAACGAGAAAGGCCTGAAGACCGGTGAGCAGGCCGCTGACGAGCTGCGGGACCTCATTGCCGAGGAGATGCAGCCGGAGGCCGAGATGGCGCTGGACGGGCACCCGGCGGTGATCCTGGTCATCGGCGTCAATGGCGTGGGCAAGACCACCAGCATTGCCAAGCTGGCCGATTACTACACCCGTCAGGGCCGCAAGGTGATGCTGGCGGCCGGTGATACATTCCGTGCCGCCGCCAGCGAGCAGCTGGAGATCTGGGCGGACCGGGCCGGCGTGCCCCTCGTCAAGGCAGGCGAGGGCGCGGACCCGGCGGCAGTCATCTTTGACACCGTTAAATCGGCCACGGCCAAGGGCTATGACATGGTCATTGCCGACACGGCCGGACGCCTGCACAACAAGGCAAACCTGATGGCAGAGCTGTCCAAGATCAGCCGCAGTGTCAAAAAGGCTTCTCCGGAGTCCAGCCTGGAAACGCTGCTGGTGCTGGACGCCATCACGGGCCAGAACGCCATCAGCCAGGCCAAGGAATTCTGCAAGGCGGCCAGCGCCACCGGCATTATCCTGACCAAGCTGGACGGCACCGCCAAGGGCGGCTGCGTGGTGGCGGTCAAGCAGCGGCTGGGCCTGCCCGTCCGGTTCATCGGCGTGGGCGAGGGCATCGACGACTTGCTCCCGTTCACCCCGGAGGGCTTTGTGGAGGAGTTGATCCCCCGCACGGGCTGGAAGCACTAAAAAACCTCTCAGTCATCGCTTGCGCGATGCCAGCCGCTCCCCTTTCGGCACTTTCGTGCCACCTCCCCCGGCCGGGGGAGTCTTTTCGAGCAGGGGAGCCCTTGGCAAAGAGGGCGAGTTTTGAGAAGACGCGAACGTTGGAACAAACGGGAGGAAGAAGCAATATGAAAATTTGTGCAGCAACAGGCAATGCGGGCAAGCTCCGGGAGCTGCGCCGCATTCTGGAAGCGCAGGGCCACGAGGTGGTGAGCCAGAAAGAGCTGGGCATCACCCTTGAGCCCGAGGAAACGGGCACTACCTTTGCGGCCAATGCCCTCATCAAGGCCGAGACCATCTGCAAAGCCAGCGGCATGGCCACCATCGCCGATGACTCCGGCCTCTGCGTGGATGCTCTGGATGGGGCCCCGGGTGTTTACAGCGCCCGCTACTGCGGCCACCACGGCGACGATGAAGCCAACAACGATAAACTGCTGGAAAACATGAAAGATGTCCCGGCGGGCAAGCGGGGCGCGAAGTTCGTCTCGGCGGTCTGCTTCATCCTGCCGGACGGCAAGCACCTCACCTGCATGGGCGAGTGCCCGGGAAACGTGGCTTTTGAGCGGCTGGCCGGGGATTACGGTTTTGGCTACGACCCGCTGTTCATCCCGGACGAGTGCGGCGTGGGCAAAACAGGCAAGCGCCCCAACACAGAGGGCCGCAGCTACGCCCAGCTGACCCCGGATGAAAAAGACGCCATCAGCCACCGCGGCAACGCGCTGGCAAAACTCGAAGAAGAATTACCGAAGTTTTTGGCAAAATGAACTGGACAGCGGGGAGCTTCCTCGGAGAAACTTCCCGCTGTCCAATGAAAACATACGCATACAAAGGAGAAACAATTATGTTGACGAGCAAACAGCGCGCCATCCTGCGCGGCAAAGCAAACACCATGGACCCCGTTTTCATCGTGGGGAAGGGCGAGATCGACGAGACCATGATCCAGGGCGTCAAGGACTGCCTGGAAGCCCGGGAGCTCATCAAGCTCAAGGTGCTGGAGAACAGCATGTACAATGCCCGCGAGGCTTCCATCAAGCTGGCAGAGGCCACTGGCGCCGACTGCGTGCAGGTCATCGGCTCCAAATTCGTGCTCTACCTGCAGAAGAAAAAGGACAGCGCTTACGCGGACCTGCTGAAATAATGAAAATTCTGCTTTACGGCGGCACGTTCGACCCGCCCCACTACGGCCACCTGAACAACCTCCGGGCGGCGGCGTCCCGCGTGCAGCCGGATGAGATCGTGGTCATGCCGGCGGGGGTCTCGCCGTTCAAACAGATGTCGGCGACACCCGGCGCTCTGCGGGCCGAGATGTGCGGCTGCTTTGCGGAAGCCGTGCAGGGGCCGCGGGCGGCAGCCCGGGCACTGCATGTCAGCACCTGGGAAATTGAGCAGGCTGCGGCAGGCCGCCGGAATTACACGGTGCTCACGCTGGAAATGCTGGCGCGGCAGTACCCGGGGGCAGAGCTGTATCTTGCCATTGGCAGTGATATGCTCCTCTCGTTTGACGGGTGGCACCGCTGGCAGGAGATCCTGCGGCTGGCCCATCTGGTGGTCACGAGCCGGAACACCGGGGACATCCCCGCGCTTCAGGCCAAGGCGGAGCAGCTGGACCCCGGCGGGAGCCGGGTGCTGTTTGCGCCGGTCACGGCGCTGCCCATGGCCAGCAGTGACATCCGTGCCCGCCTTGCAGGGGGCGAAAGCTGTGAAAACGAACTCCCGGCTCTGGTCCAGCGCGTCATCGCGCGGGAGGGCCTCTACCGGGCAAAGGGAGATTGAACCAATACCATGAACTTGAAACAGGCAAAGGAGCTTGTGCGCGGCCGCCTGAGCGATAAGCGGTATGAGCACACCATCAACGTGAAAAAAATGGCTGTCAAGCTGGCAAAGCGGTACGGGGCGGACAAGGAAAAAGCAGCGCTGGCTGCCATCCTGCACGACTCCGCCAAGGAGATCAGCAAGGACGAGATGCGCGAGATCATGCGCCAGTACCCCCAGTACGCCGAGGGCGGCGAGAGCCGCCCCACCCCGGTGTGGCACGGCATCTGTGCTTCCATCCTGGCCCGCACCCAGTGGGGCGTGGAGGACGAGGCCATCCTCTCGGCCATCGCCTGCCACACGGCAGGCAAGCCGGGCATGAGCAAGCTGGACAAGATTGTTTACCTGGCCGATATGACCAGTGCCGAGCGGGACTGGCCGGGCGTGAACAAGCTGCGGAAGCTGGAACTGAAAGATCTGGACGCCGCCATGCTGGCTGCCCTCAAGCAGACGAATGATTTTGTTCTCTCCCAGGGCAAGCCGCTGGATCCCGTGTCCAAGGCCGCTTACGATGACATCAAGGCCCGGGTGAACGCCCGCGGCTGAGCAAACGCGCCCCTCTGCACAGAAAACGGATTGCAGATTACGGGGAACGATGTTATACTAAAAGATATGGCGAGCTTTTTGAGGGAAGTGTCCCACGGGCCCGCACAACAACCGGAAGGAATAAAACGAATGAGTGAAGCTCCGCGTCGTATCAATACAGAACGCTCGCTGAACCGCCCGACGGAGAAGCGCCCCGCGGAGGCTCCGGCCTCCAAGACATCCCTGAACGGCCAGCCGGATTTCTTCCAGCCGGAAGAACCGGCCGCCCCGCAGGAGCTGCCCAAAGCCAAGGCCCGCCCGGAGCCGGATACCCGGCAGGAGCTGGGCCTGAAAATGCCTGCTGCCAGCAGCGGTGGCACGGGCGGAAACGGCGGCGGGAATCTGCCGCCCAAACACGCTGCCCCGCAGGGCAGCGGCGGACGCCGCCGCAAAAAGAAAAAGAAGACGCCGCTCTGGCTGCCGCTGGCGGTCACGCTGGCGGTGGTGGCACTGCTGTCCGGCGTGGTGGTCTACGCGGCCAGCATGGTGACCAAGGTGGAAGATAACCTGAAGCCGGAAGAGGATGCCCCCTCCATCACCCAGGAGATCCAGACGCTGGAAGAGTACAAGGGCGATGTGGTCAACATTCTGGTCTGCGGCATCGACTACGAAGAGGGCCGCAACTACAGCGATTCGTCTTCCAACGACGGTATGACGGACATGATCCTCTACTGCCAGTTTGATATCAAGGGCGGTGCCCTGCGGATGCTGCAGATCCCCCGCAACAGTCTGGTGGCCACCACGAGCCGGAAAGTGACCCTTTCCAACGGCAAGACCTACGCCGCCTCCAACTACCAGATCAACTCGGTGGCTCTGTCCAACAACGGCAGCATCGCGGCGCTGGCAGAGGTCATCTATGACCAGTACAAGCTCCCCATCGACTACTATGTCACCATTGACATGCAGGCGCTGGTGGAAATGGTGGATAACTTTGGCGGCATCGAGGTGTATATCCCCCACGATATGTCCTTTGCGGGCAGCGCCCTCAAGCAGGGCTACCGCAACCTGGACGGTGCTTCGGCGGAGTTCTTTGTCCGCTGCCGCCACGGCGAGGGCTACTCCAACTCCGACATCGACCGCCTGAACATGCAGCGCTATTTCTATGCCGGCCTGTTCAAGCGGGTGCGGAACATGGGCATCACCGATGTGCTCAACCAGCTGCCGCTGGTGTTCAACAACTATATCCACACCGATATGGACCTGACCACCATTGCCAAGATGCTGGTGTCCTTTACCCGCATTGACAGCGGCAATATCATGCTGGCCCAGACGCCCGTGTTTATGGGCGTGCCCAACGTGGGCAAGACCGACAGTTTTGACGGCTACTCCTGCGTGGCGCCGGACAAGGGCTCCATTGCAGAGCTGCTCAACACCTATTTCCGCAACTACACCGGCCCGGTGGACGCCAGCGAGCTGAACCTCGTCACCGACAGCTGGCCCCACGGCACGGCTTCCACCAGCGCCAACGTACAGTTCGTCGGCCAGCTGGATAAGGAGTCCGACGACGCCATCCTCAGCGGCGACACCGATGTGGCGGGCGCTACCACCACCGACGGTCAGCCTGCAAACAGCTGATCTTACAGATAGGAGAAAACTATGGATAACAAGATGGACAGCAAGACCCTCGCCATTGAAATTGCGAAGATCCTGGATAAGAAAAAGGCCCAGGACGTGCGGGTGCTCAAGGTGGAGAGCCTGACCGTGCTGACCGATTACTTTGTCATTGCGTCCGGCACCTCCACCACCCAGGTGGCGGCACTGGCCGACGAAGTGGATTTTGAGCTCTCCCAGAAAGGCATCAAGCCCTACAACACCGAGGGCTTTGACTCCAAGAACTGGGTGCTGCTGGATTACTCCAACGTCATCGTGCACGTCTTTGTGCCCAACACCCGCACCTACTATGACCTGGAGCACCTGTGGGCCGACGGCGAGCCCATTGATATCTCGGAGTACCTGACCCCGGATCACTCTCTGTAAAGGCAAACGGGCTTGCCCTCTCCGCCTGCTGCGCGATGCCACCTTGTCCCTTTTTGGCACGAAGCGCCTGAGAGGGTGGGGCCGCCTGAAATAAATTGCTATTTTGGATAAAGTCTGGAGCTGATTACAAACATGAAGTATGATTACAAGGCCGTTGAGGCCAAGTGGCAGAAGACATGGGAAGACGAGAAGACGTTCCATGTTGAGATCGACCACTCTAAGCCCAAGTTCTATGCCCTGGTAGAGTTCCCGTACCCGTCGGGTGCCGGTCTGCACGTCGGCCACCCGCGCAGCTACACCGCGCTGGATGTCGTCAGCCGCAAGCGCCGCAAGAACGGCTATAACGTGCTGTACCCCATGGGCTGGGACGCTTTCGGCCTGCCGACCGAAAACTTCGCCATGAAGAACCACATCCATCCGGCCATCGTGACCAAGAAGAATGTGGACCGCTTCCGCCAGCAGCTCAAGAGCCTGGGCTTCTCCTTTGACTGGGACCGTGAGATCAACACCACCGACCCTGAATACTACAAGTGGACCCAGTGGATCTTCCTGCAGCTGTACAAGCACGGTCTGGCTTACAAGAAAGAGATGAGCGTCAACTGGTGCACCGGCTGCAAGTGCGTGCTGGCCAACGAGGAAGTGGTCAACGGTGTGTGCGAGCGCTGCGGCAGCGAGGTCGTCCACAAGGTCAAGAGCCAGTGGATGCTGAAGATCACTGCTTATGCCGACAAGCTGATCGACGGTCTGGACGGCCTGGATTACATCGAGCGCGTCTCCACCCAGCAGAAGAACTGGATCGGCCGCAGCCACGGCGCGGAAGTCAATTTCGGCACCACCGCGGGCGATACCCTGACCGTTTACACCACCCGCTGCGATACCCTGTTCGGTGCTACCTACATGGTCGTCTCCCCGGAGCACGCCATCGTCAAGGAGTGGCTGGAGAAAGGCCTCATCAAGAATGCCGACGCCGTCAAGGCTTATCAGGCAGAGGCTGCCCGCAAGAGCGACTTTGAGCGCAGCGAGCTGAACAAGGAGAAGACCGGCGTCCGGCTCGAGGGTGTCATGGGCATCAACCCGGTCAACGACAAGGAGATCCCCATCTTCATCTCCGATTACGTTCTGGCCACCTACGGCACCGGTGCCATCATGGCCGTGCCTGCCCACGATACCCGTGACTGGGAGTTCGCCAAGAAATTCGGCCTGCCCATCATCGAGGTGGTCAAGGGTAACACCCCGTCCAACCTGGACGAGGCCGCCTTTACCGATGTGTCCACCGGCACGCTGGTCAACTCCGGCTTCCTGGATGGTCTGTCTGTCACCGACGCCAAGAAAAAGATGATCGAGTGGCTGGAAGCCAACGGCAAGGGCCAGGATAAGGTCAACTACAAGCTGCGCGACTGGGTGTTCAGCCGTCAGCGCTACTGGGGCGAGCCCATCCCCATGGTCAAGTGCGAGAAGTGCGGCTGGCAGCCCCTGCCCGAGAGCAGCCTGCCTCTGACTCTGCCGGACATCACCGACTTTGAGCCGGGCCCGGATGGCGAGTCCCCGCTGGCCCGCCACACCGACTGGGTCAAGACCACCTGCCCCTGCTGCGGCGGCCCCGCGACCCGTGAGACCGATACCATGCCCCAGTGGGCCGGTTCTTCCTGGTACTTCCTGCGCTATATGGATCCTCACTGCAAGGATGCCATTGCCTCCAAGGAGGCGCTGGAGTACTGGTCTCCGGTGGACTGGTACAACGGCGGCATGGAGCACACCACCCTGCACCTGCTGTACAGCCGTTTCTGGCATAAGTTCCTGTACGACATCGGTGTGGTGCCCAGTCCGGAACCCTACCAGAAGCGTACCGCCCACGGCATGATCCTGGGCCTGAACCCCCACAGCTTTGTCAACCTGCCCGCGGACGAGCAGAAGAAGCTGCTGGAGGAGTATGGCAGCCAGAAAGCCGCAGAGAAAGCTCTGGAAGAGAAGTACGGTGAGATGTCCCGCCACCCCATCGTCAAGATGTCCAAGAGCCTGGGCAACGTCATCAACCCGGACGAGGTGGTGGACCAGTACGGTGCCGACACCATGCGTCTGTATGAGATGTTCATGGGCGACTTTGAGCAGGCTGCTCCCTGGCAGACCTCTGCGATTGCCGGCTGCAACCGCTTCCTGGACCGTGTCTGGGGCCTGAGCGACAAGCTGGTGGAGGGCGAGGGCTACCGCCCTGCCATCGAGACCCTGATGCACCAGACCATCAAAAAGGTCGGCGCTGACATCGAGGGCCTGAAGATGAACACGGCCATTGCCCAGCTCATGACCCTGGTCAACGCCCTGTATGAGAACGGCGGCGCCACCAAGGCCGAGTTTGAGACGGTGCTCCAGCTGCTGAACCCGTTTGCTCCCCACATGACCGAGGAGCTGTGGGAGAAGCTGGGCCACAGCCACGACGAGCAGCTGGCCTATTACCCCTGGCCCGAGTACGAAGAGGCCAAGTGTGTGGAAGCCACGGTGGAGATCGCCGTGCAGGTGAACGGCAAGGTGAAAGCCCGCCTGAAAGTGGCCGCGGACATCACCGCTGAGGATGCCATTGCCACCGCCAAGGCAGACCCCGCCGTGGCCGATGCACTGGCCGGCAAGACGGTGGTCAAGGAGATCTACGTCAAGGGCCGCCTGGTCAACCTGGCTGTGAAAGGCTAATTTTTGCAAAAAAACTTTTCAAAAAAGGTTGACGAACAAGAGAAAATGCGCTATACTGTCTACTGTTAGTTACCATGTAACAACGAAATTCCTGCCTCACGGTCCAAGGGAGGGAATAAGATGTCGGAAATTCGTGTTAAAGAGGGCGAGTCGCTGGAAAGCGCACTGCGTCGCTTCAAGCGGAGCACTGCTCGCAGCGGTGTGCTCGCAGAGGTCCGTAAGCGCGAGGCTTACGAGAAGCCGTCTGTCAAGCGCAAGAAGAAGTCCGAAGCAGCCCGCAAGCGTAAGTTCAAGTAATTATTCTTGAGCCGCTAGTTGCTTTAGATTCATTTGCGTTGCTAACGCCGATGTAGGAGAGCCTGAGTTTTCAGGCTCTCCTATTTTCATTTCAGGAGGTTTACGGATGTTTGTTACCCCCGAATATGTCTTCAAGGATGTCACCCACATCACCCCGGAATGGCTGGCCGCCAAGGGCATCCGGGCGCTGGTGCTGGATATTGATAACACGCTCACGGCCGACCGCAGCCAGGACCTGCCCGACGAAGTGGCCGGGTGGCTGGCTCAGATGAAAGCAGCCGGTGTGGGGCTTACCATCGTCTCCAACGGCGCGGAAAAGCGGGTGCGCCCCTTTGCCCGGAAGCTGGGGCTGGCCTACCTCTACCGCTCGGCCAAGCCCCTGCCTTTTGCCCTGATGGTGGCCCGCCGCCGGATGGGCGTCAAGCGCCGGGAGATGGCCATGGTGGGTGACCAGCTCTATGCGGACCGGATGGCGGCGGCCCTCTACGGCATCCCCGGCCTGATGGTCATTCCCCGGGGGCCGGACCTGGGCGCGCAGGTCGTCCTCAAGCGCAAGTGGGAGAAAAAGCACTGGCAGGCCTACTATGACCGGGGAGGGAAGACCCTGTGAGCGATTGGAAGATCCGGTTTGGCACGGCAGGCACCAGCGACAGCTTTGCCGCAAAGGGCTATAAAAACAGCCTGGACATCCCGGCTTACACGGCGGAGATGGGGCTGGACGCCTTTGAGTATCAGTGCGGGCACGGTGTCCGTCTGGGGCTGGAAAAGGCGGCCAGGATGGCCGTGGACGCCGCAGAGCGGGGCATCCTGTTCAGTGTCCACGCGCCCTATTATATCAGCATGTCCAGCCTGGAAGAGGACAAGCGGCTCAACAGTGTCAACTACCTGCTGCAAAGCGCGGCGGTCTGCAAGGCATTGGGCGGCAGGCGCGTCATCTTCCACCCGGGCAGCTGCGGCAGGCAGAGCCGGGAGGCGGCCCTGGAAAAGGCGCTGGATACCATGCGCCGGGCCCAGGCGGCACTGGATGAGGCGGGTTATGCGGAGATGACCCTCTGCCCGGAAACTATGGGGAAGATCGGCCAGCTGGGCACGCTGGAAGAGGTGCTGGCCCTGTGCAGCGTGGACAAGCGCGTTACCCCCTGCATTGATTTTGGCCACCTGAACGCCCGGACGCTGGGCGGCATCCAGTCCAAAGCCGATTATGCCGCCATCCTCGACCGGCTGGAAACCGCGCTGGGGGATGAGCGGGCGCGGCGGTTCCATGTCCACTTCTCCCGCATTGAGTTCTCCAAGGGCGGGGAAAAGCGGCACTGGACCTTTGCCGAGACCCAGTTCGGCCCCGAGCCGCAGCCGCTGATGGAGCTGCTGGCGGAGCGCGGCCTTGCACCGGTTCTCATCTGCGAGAGTGCGGGCACCCAGGCAGAGGACGCGCGGGCGATGCAGGCAATGTACCGCACAGCGTGCAAAACTTAAACTTTTTTGTGTTTTTATCGTCTTTTTTGCTCAAACCCCTTGCCAAACAGCGTTGGATTGAGTAAAATAAATAGAGATATGCATTATGCATCTGAGACATTAAACTAATGGAGGAATTCCTATGATTTCTGCAGGCGAGTTTCGCAATGGCGTGACCTTTGAGCAGGACGGCCAGGTTCTTCAGGTCGTTGAGTTCCAGCACGTGAAACCCGGCAAGGGCGCAGCCTTTGTTCGCACCAAGACCAAAAACGTGATCACCGGTTCTGTGGTTGAGACCAGCTACAACCCGACCGCTAAGTTCCCTCAGGCGTTCATCGAGCGCAAGGACGTCACCTACAGCTACGAGGATGGCGATCTGTACCACTTCATGGACAACGAGACTTACGATGACATCCCCGTCAACGCAAGCGATGTGCCCGAGAACTTCAAGTTCTGCAAAGAGAACGAGCTGTGCAAGCTGCTGAGCTACAAGGGCAAGGTCTTCAGCGTTGAGATCCCCAACTTCATCGAGCTGGAAGTCACCCAGACCGAGCCGGGTGTCAAGGGCAACACTGCTACCAACACCCTGAAGCCCGCTACCGTCGAGACCGGTGCTGAGATCCGCGTCCCCCTGTTCATCAACGAGGGCGACCACATCCGCATCGATACCCGCACCGGCGAGTATATGGAGCGCGTCTGATTTTTTTGACCGATAAGACCGGGCAGCGGGCAACCGTGTGCCCGGTTTTTTGTTAGAGGTTTCTTTTACAATAGGGAGGGCATTCTGATGAAAGAAAAAGCTGCATACCTGAAAGGCCTGATCGACGGTCTTGGCATCGACGAGACCACCAAAGAGGGCAAGGTCATCAAGGCCATGAGCGAGCTGCTGGGCGAGCTGGCAGAGGCTGTGGATGCCATTGATGAGGATGTGACCCACGCCTACGATCAGATCAATGACCTGAGCGAGGAGCTGGAAGACCTGGAAGCAGACCTCTACGAGGACGATGACACCGACGACGATGACGAGGAGCCCGAAGAGGACGCCGAGGATGCTGAGGACAGCGGCGACGATGACGACAACGCCGATGTGGCAGGGGAGCCCTACTATGAGGTCGCCTGCCCGGCCTGCGGCAACACGGTTTATGTGAGCGAGGATGACCTCGACGCGGGCGAAGCCATCTGCCCCAGCTGCAACGTTGCCTTTGAGGTGGCGCTGGCCGATGAGGACGATGATGAAGCCCCCGAGGAGCCCGACGACGGCCCCGCGCGGTACGAAGTGACCTGCCCGGCCTGCGGTGCTACCTCCGTGGTGGACGAGGAAGCCCTGCTGGACGGCGAGCCTGTCTGCCCGGCCTGCGGCAAACCACTGGACTTTGAGGTCACCGAGGAGTAAACGCCCCGCCGAAAAATCAAAAACACGGAAAGCCCCCGGCACTGCATCCCGTATTGGGAGAGTGCCGGGGGCTTTTATGGTTTTATGGGAACGCGCGCGGAGCGGGCTTACATCTTCTCCGGGACGTTGATCTTGAACATGGTGAGCACGTTGAAGATGACGTTCTTGACACCGATGCAGAGGGCCAAGCGGGCCTGCTGGACAGCGGGGTCAGCGCCCTGAATGCGGCAGTTGCCGTAGAAGCGGTGGAACGCGCTGGCCAGGTCGATGACAAAGCGGTTGATGCGGCTGGGATCGTACTTCTCGGCAGCCATGACGATCTCTTGAGGGAACGCGGCCAGCATCCGGATCAGATCCATCTCGCTGGGTTCGGTCAGCAGGGTGGCGTCGATCTTGTCAGCACCGGCAAAGGCCACGCCCTCGCTCTCCATCTTCTTGAGGATGGAGCAGATGCGGGCGTGAGCGTACTGGACGTAGTAGACCGGGTTGTCGTTATCGGTCTTGACGGCCTGATCCAGGTCAAAGTCGATGCCGCTGCCGGCGTCATGCATATTGAACAGGAAGCGCGCGCTGTCGATGGGCACTTCCTCCAGCAGGTCGGTCAGGGTGATAGCGTTGCCCGTGCGCTTGGACATACGAACCGGCTGACCGTCCCGCATCAGGTTGACCATCTGCATCAGGACCACGTCCAGATCATTGCCGTTCAGGCCGATGGCGTCCATAGCGCCTTTCATGCGGGCCACATGGCCGTGGTGGTCAGCGCCCCAGACGTCGATGGCCTTGGCAAAGCCGCGGGTGGCCAGCTTGTTGTAGTGGTAGGCGATATCGGCGGCAAAGTAGGTGGGGATGCCATTGGCGCGGACGAGGACCTCGTCCTTGGCCTCCTCTTCGGTGCCGTCGTCGGTCTTCTTCTTGTTGACGGTACCGTACTTGGCAGCGTACTGAGCGCTGCGGTACATGATGGCACCATCTTCCGCCTTGTAGCAGGCACCCAGCTCCAGCAGCTTGTCTACCACGGCCATGACCGCGCCGGACTCGTGCAGGGTGCTCTCGTGGAACCAGACATCGTAGTCAATGCGGTACTTGCCCAGGTCGCGCTTGAGGGCGGCAATGTTCTTGGGCAGGGCGTAGGCCACCAGAGCGTCTTTCAGGGCTGCAAAGGCCTCACTCTCAAACAGAGCTTCCTCGTCCAGCCCGGAGCAGGCTGCAACGTACTTGTCGCCGTTGATCTCAGCGAACTCACCGGCCAGCACCTTGATGTCGCCGCCCTGATAGCACTCAGCGGGCAGGGGATAAGCCTCCTCGCCGCAATACTTCTGCAGGTAGCGGACCGCCAGGCTCTTGCCGAACTTCTGGATCTGGTTGCCGGCGTCGTTGATGTAGAACTCACGGGTCACATCGTAGCCGGACCAGTCCAGCACGGCGGCCAGGCAGTCTCCCAGAGCGCCGCCGCGGGCGTTGCCCATGTGCATGGGGCCGGTGGGATTGGCAGAGACGAACTCCACGTTGTACTTGGCACCCTTGCCGTGGTCGGTGCGGCCATACTCCTTGTTGGCACAGGCACCCGTCACGACACCGGCCCAGAACGACGGAGCCAGGAACAGGTTGATGAAGCCGGGACCGGCCACTTCCACCTTAGCGAACACGCCGCCCTCCAGAGCAGGCAGGTGGGCCAGCAGGGCGTCCGCGATCATCTTGGGTGCCTTGCGCCAGGTGCGGGCACCGGCCATGGCCAGGTTGGAGGCGATATCGCCGTTCTTGACATCAGCGGGGATCTCCACGATGAATGCGGGCAGCTCTGCCTCGGGCAGGGTGCCATCGGCCATGGCGGCCTTGGCGGCAGCCGTCAGCAGGGCGCGGGCCTCGTCCAGCGCTGCCTGCCGGGGGTTGTAGTTCTGGTAGGTCTTTTCAAAATCAGTCATTTGTCAGATGTCCTTTCCGTTTGAACGCAGGGCCCACATGGTTTGGGAGCCGCAGGCGAAACAATAAAGCTGGCCCGACATGCCAAGGGCTCTCCGGACAGGAGAGCTGGCGCGTCAGCGCCTGAGAGGTTAATTCACATGTTGTACGGTCATTTCCAGCGTGTTGCGGCTGACAAGGCGGGCGTCGTCGGCGTCCAGCAGGTAGCTGAACACGGCGCTGCCGCCTTTCTCGGTGAGATTGCAGTCGATGCCGTCCCCGGTGACGCCCAGCGTCAGGGAGCCGACTTCGGTCTCGTAGTGGCAGAGGTTGCGCCGCTCCCGCTCAATGAGCAGCTGGCTGTTGGTACGGCCAAACCGGAGCAGAGCCACCCGGCTGCCGTCCTCGGCGATCTTGATGGTGGTGGTGCAGCCCTCAAAGCCAATGGTCTGGGTCTCTTTGTAGGTGATATAAAAGCTCTCGCCCTTTTTGACCAGGTTGCCCCGGGTCATCAGCTCGATATGGTCCCGGTCTTCCTCTTTGGTGTTGCCCTCGCTGTCAAACTGGTCGATATAGCTTTTGATGCGGATGATATAGTTTTCGTTTGTCGCTTTGCTCACAGTTTTTGCTGTCCTTTATCAATACTTGTCAATGGCAATCTGGTCAATGGGGCCGCCTTTGTACTCGCCCAGGAAGAGGTCTGCCGTCTGGGCAAAGCTGTCCGGCACATCGCTGACGAAGAAATGCGCCTGCCCGGTGGGGTGGTCGCCCCGCAGGCCCCGCTCGGCCAGCATCTGCTCCAGACGGTGGGCAGCGGTCTTGGCCGGGTCGATCAGCACCACGTCCCTGCCCATGAACTCGCCGATCATGGTCTTGAGCAGGGGGTAGTGGGTGCAGCCCAGGATCAGGGTGTCCACGCCGGCATCCCGGATCTCGGTCAGGTACTGGGCAATGACCAGTTTGGTGATCTGCTGTTTGTCCGGGGCGCTGTGGTCCACATAACCGGCCTCCACCAGCGGCACGAACAGCGGGCAGGGCCGGGCTGTGATCTCGGCCCCGGGAACCAGCTGGCGCAGCAGCTTTTCATAGCTGCGGGAGCGGATGGTGGCGGCGGTGCCGATGATGCCGATGCGGCGGTTGCGGGTGGCAAAGGCGGCCTCCCGGGCGGCGGCATCCACCACGCCCAGATAAGGCACGGGCAGCTGGGCCGCCTCGGCGGCGGGGTAAGTGCTGGACACCGTGCCGCAGGCCGCCATGATGCACTTGACATCTTTGGAGAGCAGGAACGCGATGTCCTGCCGGGTATACTGGAGGATGATCTCCGGGCTGCGGCTGCCGTAGGGGACACGACCGGTATCACCAAAATAGATGATGTCCTCATGGGGGAGGTGCTTGCGCAGCTCCCGCACGCCGGTCAGGCCGCCCAGGCCGCTGTCGAACACGCCGATGGGGCGATTATCCATGCTGCTTTTCCGTCCTTTCCAGTGCCAGCGCAATGAGATGATCGATGAGGGCGGGGATGGGGGTGCCCTCGTGTTCCATCAGCTTGGGATACATGCTGATGGGGGTGAAGCCGGGCAGGGTGTTGATCTCGTTGATGAGGACGCGGCCCGTGCCGTGCTCCACAAAGAAATCGCAGCGGGCCAGGCCCTCGCAGCCCAGGGCCGTGTAGGCCATGGCGGCGTAGGTCTTTACCTCGTCCAGTTTCTCTTCGGGGAGGTTGGCCGGGATGACCACCTGACTGACGCCGTTCTTGTACTTGTCATCGTAGGTGTAGAACTCAGCACCGGCCAGGATCTCGCCCGGGCGGGTGGCCACGGCGGGGTCGGAGCCGATGACGGCGCACTCCACCTCATGGCCGTCCACAAAGGCCTCGAACACGACCTTGCGGTCATTGGCGAGGGCCAGCTGGATGGCTTCTTTCAGCTGCTCGCGGCTGGTGGCTTTGGTAATGCCCACGCTGGAACCCGCGTTGGCGGGTTTGACGAAGACGGGCCAGCCCAGCTTTGCAATGACGCCGTCGCAGACGCCCTCGGGGTCGGACTCGATCTCCCAGCGGGTGGCGGAGAGCCACTTGGTGTGGGGGATGCTGTTGGCGTCGAACAGGGCGTTGGCCACTGCCTTATCCATGCAGACCGCACTGGCCAGTACGCCGCAGCCCACATAGGGGATGCCGGCCAGCTCCAGCAGGCCCTGCACGGTGCCGTCCTCGCCCCACAGGCCGTGGAGCACCGGGATGACGACATCGACATGGATCTTTTCCACCTGGCCTGCCGGGGTGAACAGGATCATCCCGTGGTCGGCACGGTCCGGGCTGAGCACGCAGGGCATGTTGGAGTCAAGCTCCTCCCAGCTGCCGTCGGCCATCTGGGCCGAGCTGGCCTCGGTGTAGAGCCAGCGGCCCTCTTTGGTGATGCCGATGGTCATGAGCTCATAGCGGGTGCGGTCGATGTGATCCACGAACGTGCCGGCGGAGACGCGGCTGACCTCGTGCTCACTGGACATCCCGCCAAACAGGACGACAACGCACAGTTTATCTTCAGATTGCATAATGAATCTCTCCTAAATCAGGCAGGCAGAAGCTGCACTGCCTCAGTTTCGTGCTATATTAGAGGTATAGACGTGTTTATTATACAATATATACGCGCGGGATGCAAGCGGAAGACCCGCGCCGGGCAGTGCGGAAAACAGCACGGAGCCAAAAACCAAAAAACTTGAAAAAACGCAAAAATTCTTCTTGACGAATGGAAAATTGCGTGATACAATGATATCACCTCTTTTGCGGGGTTATTAAGTGCGCCTGTTTTGCAGGCGCTCCCGCAAGCCGAGGGAGGTTCAGAACAACCGTTATAATGGAGGTGTCAACAAATGACCGTTAAAATCACTCTGGCCTGCACCGAGTGCAAGCAGCGCAACTACAACACCACGAAGAACAAGAAGAACAACCCCGATCGTCTCGAGATGAAGAAGTACTGCCGCTTCTGCAAGAAGCACACCGTTCATCGCGAAACCAAGTAAGAAAGGCGGACAACATCATGGCAGACAAAACCGAGAAAAAGCCGGGCTTTGTGGCCAGAATGAAGGCCGCCGTGAAGAATTTCTGCAACGGTGTTGTGAAATTCTTCCGCGACACGAAGAGCGAGCTGAAAAAGGTCGTGTGGCCGTCTAAGGCGGACGTCAAGACCAACACCATCGTGGTGCTCGTGACTGTGGCGATCGCCGCCGTAGTGATGATCGCGCTGGATGCCATCTTTGGCGGCGTCCTGGGCCTGATCATCGGCGCCTGAATCATCTTGAAACGGAGGGTCAACCAAAATGGAAGAACAGTCCAATGAGGCTCTTTGGTATGTTGTGCATACCTATTCCGGCTACGAAAACAAGGTAGCCACGGACTTACAGACCATGGTGGAAAACCGCCGCCTGCAGGATCTGATCTGCGACATCAAGGTTCCGACCGAGATGGTCCCGGAGATCAAGGACGGCAAGGAGCGTATGGTGGAGCACAAGCTGTTCCCCGGCTACGTTCTGGTCAAGATGGTCATGAACGACGATACCTGGTATGTGGTGCGCAACACACGCGGCTGCACCGGCTTCGTCGGCCCTGCATCCAAGCCTGTTCCCCTGACCGCTGAGGAAGTGGAGAAGATGGGCGTGGAGAAGGCAACACCGCTCACCGTCGATTTCAAAGTTGGCGACACGGTGCAGATCACCGCTGGCCCCCTGGAAGGCTTTATGGGCCTTGTGGAGGGCATCGATACCGAGAGCTTCAAAGTCAAGCTCAAGGTCAACATGTTTGGCCGCGAGACGCCCGCGGAAGTGGACATCGCGCAGGTCGAGCTGCCGTAACCAACCGGCAGACCGTTTACCAAGGTAAGACCGCAGTGCGGTTCTTATAGAGCATACACATGGGGTGCGTGCTCGTGGGAGGCGCGGAAACACCGCGCCGCAACTCACCACAGATTTTTGGAGGTGCATTTATCATGGCACAGAAAGTTACTGGCTACATTAAGCTGCAGATCGAGGCCGGCAAGGCGACTCCGGCTCCCCCGGTTGGCCCTGCTCTGGGTCAGAAGGGCGTCAACATCATGGCGTTCACCAAGGAGTTCAACGAGCGTACCAAGAACCAGATGGGTTATGTGATCCCCGTCGTCATCACTGTCTACGCTGACCGCTCCTTCAGCTTCATCACCAAGACTCCTCCGGCAGCCGTTCTGATCAAGAAGGCCGCTGGCATCAACACCGCTTCCGGCAAGCCCAACAAGGAAAAGGTTGCTACTCTGACCGCCGCTCAGGTGGAAGAGATCGCAAAGACCAAGATGCCTGACCTGAATGCTGCTTCTCTGGAAGCTGCATGCAGCATGGTCCGTGGCACCTGCCGCAGCATGGGCGTCGTCGTCGAGGGCTGATTGACCTGAGACTCAAACAGTGGGAGGGCATAAAAACTGCCCGCATGACCACATAGGAGGATATACAATGAAACATGGCAAGCACTATGTCGATGCTGCTAAGCAGGTCGATTTTACCAAACTGTACGACATGAACGAGGCTCTGGAGCTGGCTTGCAAGACCGCTTCCGCCAAGTTCGACGAGACCGTTGAGCTGCACGTCCGCCTGGGCGTTGACGGCCGCCATGCTGACCAGCAGGTCCGTGGCGCTGTCGTTCTGCCCAACGGCACCGGCAAGACCGTCCGCGTCTGCGCCATTGCGAAGGGCGCTGCTGCCGCTGCTGCTGAGGCAGCCGGTGCTGATATCGTTGGTGATGACGAGCTGATCGCCCGCATCGCTGGCGGCTTCATGGATTTTGACGTCGTTGTCACCACCCCTGACATGATGGGCCGCGTTGGCCGTCTTGGTAAGGTCCTGGGCCCCCGCGGCCTGATGCCCAACCCCAAGGCAGGCACCGTTGCTCCTGACCTGGGCAAGGCTGTCAGCGAGGCTAAGGCTGGTAAGATCGAGTACCGCCTGGACAAGCAGAACATCATCCATGTCCCCGTGGGCAAGGCTTCTTTCGGTGCAGAGAAGCTGTACACCAACCTGGATACCGTTATGAGCGCGATTGCTAAGGCAAAGCCTGCCGCAGCAAAGGGCACTTATTTCAAGAGCGCTACCATCGCCACCACCATGGGCCCTGGCATCCGTCTCAACACCCTGAAGTACGGTGTCTAATTTGAAATCATTGCAGGTTGCTGCAAGAAATTTCAAAAAAGTACTTGACAACACCGCGTGTTTGCGGTAAAATAATCATGCTGTTTTTGAGACAGCAGGTGCTGGAGTGCCAGCGTAAGGCTATGCCGCCTGCCGAGAAACGCGCGTAACGTTGTTTTATGCCTCTTTCTCGGACCAGTGTGCGGGAAAGAGGCTTTTTTCGTTGCAAATGCTCCGGCTTTCGATACAAGTTTTTGAAACGAGGTGAAACCGAATGCCCAGTGCAAAGATTCTTTCTGAGAAGCAGGCTTATGTCGCTGATCTGAAGGCAAAGTTTGAGAGTGCGGTTTCCGGCTGCGTCGTCGCTTACGGCGGCATTAACGTCGAGAACGACACCAAGCTCCGTAAGGAGCTGCGTGAGGCAGGCGTCGATTACATGGTCGTGAAGAACACCATGCTGCGTCTGGCTGTCAAGGGTACCTCCCTGGAGGGCCTGGCTGAGCAGTTTAAGGGCGATACCGCTATCGCTTTTGCTCACGAGGAAGATCCTATGTCCGCTGCCCGCATCCTGTGCAAGTATCAGGATGGTGATAAGTCCAAGAAGTTCGTCGTTAAGGCAGGCTTCATGGAAGGCAAGGTCATGGACGCTGCCGAGACCAACGCTATCGCAAAGCTGCCCAACCGCGAAGGCATGCTGTCCATGTTTGCAGGCGCCCTCACCAGCACTCTGTCTGGTCTGGCTGTTGCAATGCAGGCTTATGCCGACAAGCAGGAGGAGCCCGCTGCCTAATGTTGGCTGCGTGACCGCTGCTTAAAACAAAGAAATCAACAAACAAAACCATTTATATTGGAGGGTTATTACCATGGCTTCTGAGAAGATTACTGCCATCATCGACTCCGTCAAGGAGCTGTCCGTTCTGGAGCTGAAAGAGCTGATCGACACCTACTGCGAGGAGTTCGGTGTTTCTGCTGTTGCTGCTGCTGCTCCCGCTGCTGCTGGTGCTGCTGCTGCCGCTGAGGAAGAGAAGACCGAGTTCGACGTCATCCTGGCTGAGGCTGGCGCTACCAAGATGCAGGTCATCAAGCTGGTCAAGGAGATCACCGGCCTGGGCCTGAAGGAAGCTAAGGCTATCGTTGACGGCGCTCCCAAGGCTGTCAAGGAGAAGGCTTCCAAGGCTGAGGCTGAGGACATCAAGAAGAAGCTGGAAGAGGCTGGCGCTAAGGTTGAGATCAAGTAATTTGATCCCCCTGAACGTTTTTTCTTGAATCTCGATTCTTGAAACAAAAGGCGCTCTCGCTGTAAGGCGGGGGCGCCTTTTTTGCTGCGGTTCAGGCTTGACAAACCGCACGCGGATGTGTTATCTTGAATACAGAAAAACGGTTTTTCCTGCTGACGGAACGTTGTGGAGCACCACAGTGCGGGAAATGCCGGGAACTTTATGCCGACCGTCTGGGCAGCCTTGCGCAATTGCTGCGCAAAGCTGCCCTTTTTGTTTAAGGAGGAAACGCTGATGAAGTCTGATATCGAGATCGCACAGGAAGCCAAAATGAAGCCCATTGCCGAAGTTGCCGCCTCGCTGGGGCTGGCGGACGAAGATGTCATCCCGTATGGCCGCTATAAGGCCAAGATCAACCACCGCCTCATCCATAAGGCCACCAAGCAGGGCAAGATGATCCTGGTGACGGCCATCAGCCCCACGCCGGCTGGTGAGGGCAAGACCACCACCAGCGTGGGCCTGGCCGACGCCATGAACGCCCTGGGCAAAAAGACCATGCTCTGCCTCCGTGAACCCTCGCTGGGGCCTGTGTTTGGCATCAAGGGCGGCGCGGCCGGCGGCGGTTATGCCCAGGTGGTGCCCATGGAGGACATCAACCTCCACTTTACCGGGGACCTGCACGCCATTGGGACCGCCAACAACCTGCTGGCGGCCATGATCGACAACAGCATCCAGCAGGGCAACCCCTTGAACATTGACCCCCGCCGCATCACCTGGAAGCGCTGCATGGACATGAACGACCGGCAGCTCCGTTTCATCGTGGACGGTCTGGGCGGCAAGGTCAATGGCACCCCCCGCGAGGACGGTTTTGACATCACGGTAGCCAGCGAGGTCATGGCGATCTTCTGCCTGGCTACCAGCATCTCGGATCTGAAAGAGCGGCTCTCCAAGATCGTCTGCGCCTACACCTACGATGGTAAGCCTGTCACGGCCGGGGAGATCGGTGCGGCCGGTGCCATGACGGCTTTGCTGAAAGACGCGCTGGACCCGAACCTGGTCCAGACGCTGGAGAACAACCCGGCCATCATCCACGGCGGCCCCTTTGCCAATATCGCCCACGGCTGCAACAGCGTGATGGCCACCAAGCTGAGCCTCTCGCTGGCCGATTACGTCATCACCGAGGCGGGCTTCGGCGCCGATCTGGGCGCTGAGAAGTTCCTGAACATCAAGTGCCGCTATGCTGGTATCGCTCCCAACGCCTGCGTGCTGGTGGCGACCGTCCGCGCCCTCAAGAGCCATGGCGGCGTGGCAAAGGCCGACCTCAACCAGCCTGACCTCGAAGCAGTCAAGGCCGGTGCTGCCAACCTGGTGCGCCACATTGACAACCTGAAAAACGGTTTTGGCCTGCCCGTGGTCGTTGCCATCAATGCATTCCCGACGGACACCCCGGAAGAGCAGGCCTATGTGGAACAGGTCTGTGCAGAGCAGGGCGTGCCCTGCGTCCTGAGCGAGGTCTTCGCCAAGGGCGGCGAGGGCGGCAAAGCGCTGGCGGAGGCGGTGCTGAACGTGATGGAGGACCGCCCCATCCAGTACACCTACCCGCTGGAGATGCCTCTGAAAGATAAGGTCAAGGCCATTGCCACCAAGATCTACCGGGCCGATGGGGTCAACTTCAGTGCGGCTGCCAGCAAGACGCTGGCCGAGCTGACCGAGATGGGCTACGGCAACCTGCCCGTCTGCATCGCCAAGACGCAGTACAGCTTCAGCGACAACGCCAAGCTGCTGGCGGCTCCTACGGGCTTTACCATGGAGGTGCGTGAGGTCCGCCTGGCTGCCGGTGCGGGCTTTGTGGTGGTCATCTGCGGCAATATCATGACCATGCCCGGCCTGCCCAAGAAGCCTGCTGCCGTCAACATTGATGTGGACGCGGACGGCAAGATCAGCGGCCTGTTCTAAGCGCAAAACGACAAAAACTGAAAAAACTTTTCAATCAACTCCGGCCTGTTTGCAAAAACCGACCGGAGTTGATTTTTACTGTACAAAAATTTCGACTCGTTTTGTGCAACTTGCTCTTAAAATATGTACAAACCATGGAATAAATGAGAAAAATCCCTTGCAAGTGTTTACAAAAGCGTAACAAGCTGGTATACTTTATGACAGTGATTTTTTCAAAAGCAGGGAGGATGAACGAGACGTGGAAACCGCACCGCACGGTCTGAAAAAGAGGCTGGCAGCCCTTGTGCTGTCGCTGTTGTTACTGGTGACCTGTCTGCCGGGGGCGCTGGCCGTTGACCTGAACGTTGACGCCGGGTTCTACTTCAAGCAGAGCAGGGGCGGCACCTGCACGCTGGCTTCGGCCGCGATGATGCTCCGCCGCCGTGCCTATCTGGACGGCCTGACCGACTGGATCGATGTGACCGAAAACAGCGTGAAGAGCTCTGCCTGGGCAGGCGGACTCTCCCACAGCTTCAACTATAAGGCCATGCAGGTTGGCTACGCCACCCTCCCCTCCAGCAACGCCGGGAAGACACAGGTGCTCATCGAGCTGCTGGCCAAGCACCCCGAGGGAATCGTCCTCTATGATCGCCGCCAGCCCCACGCGGTCCTCCTGACCGACTACACCGACGGTGTGTTCTACTGTTCCGACCCGGCCGGCAGCGTCTCCTCCGGCCGTGTGCCCATCTCCAGCGCGAGCATTTCCATTGCAGGAGCTTCCTGCTATTGGTACATAACCTCCGACCAGAACAGCATCAATACCCAGCCGGACAGCCTCCGGCTGGAGGGCGTCCGGTATCCGGTCAATCTCCGCACGGGCAGCGGCATGAGCGTCAGCGGCACCGTGGCCAGTGCTTCGAACAGCGTGCTGACCGAGGTGGAAGTTGCCATCCTGGATGCCGCGGATCAGACCGTGCAGAGTGCGGAGGCCGCTCCCAACGTCTCCAGTTGGTCGCTGAAGAATCTGGACAGCCAGATCAAATTTGGTGAGCTGCCGGAGGGTGCATACACATACATGGTGTTCCTGACCGACTCCAACGGCCAGACCATCTGCTTTATGAGCGATTTCACCGTGTCCAGCGCTGCCACCAGCACCGCTACCTATTGGACGGTGCAGGATCCCTCGGGCTCCAAACTGGGGGAGAATGTGCAGAAAGCGGTCGAGTCGGTCAGTGAGACTGCCTCGGCAGTGGAACAGTCGGCCTGGAGCTGGCTGGATAACCTGTTTGGCGAATAAGAGAATGGACAAAGCCGCTGATGAAAACCAGCGGCTTTGTTTTTACCCACAGAGTGTAGTGTCCGGGAAATAGTGGGCTAGGATGGCGTCATAGGAGAGGCCCTGCTCCGCGAGTGCTTTGGCACCCCACTGGCTGAGGCCGACTCCGTGGCCGTAGCCGTGGGTCATTATGTAGAATTGACCGCTTTCATAACGGATGGTAAAATCGGTGCTTCGCAGGCCCAGCGCTCTGCGGAGGAATGCCCCGGACCGTTCCACACCGCAGACAGACAGCCGCGCGACATAGCCGGAGGCCGTGCGGGTGGGGGAGCTGAACCACTGTTCCGGCGCGGCAGCATCCGGGGTGAGCCCCTGGGCTGCCAGTGCGGCCTGTACCTGCGCGGAGGAGAGGGTCAGGGTGACCTCATAATGATCCGCCTGGAGATCTGTGCTGCTGTCCACGGCGACCAGATAGGGGAGGGAGGCACCCCAGACATTCTCGCTGGCCTCGGTGCGGCCGTTGGAGATGGCAAAGTAGCTCGTCCCAGCCGGGGCACCCTCATAGCAGAGCACCTGGGTCAGGACACTGTCCACAAGGGCGGAGAGACGGATGTAGTTGGCATCGTAACGGGTGCCCCAGTAGCTGTGGAGGACGGCGTCTGTCAGGTAGCCCTGCCGCCGTGCAGGGTCGGCGGAGAGCCAGGCTCCGTTGGCGGCTGTGGCGTGGTCGCGGCAGTAGAGAACATAGCTGTGGGCCGCAACGGCCTGCGCCTTAAGGGCCTCGTCCGGCCAGCTGAGAGGCATTTCCGCTGCCACCGCGCCGATGAGATAATCCCGCCGCGGCACCTGCTGGACCTCCCCGGTGCTCTGGTCCTCGATGAGGAAGACCTCGGCGTCTCCAGTGAACGCGGCGGTCTCTGGGGAGCCTGTGTCCGTGCCGGGCAGGCTCCCGCCCGGTGCGGGCAGCGCAGAGGAGGCCGGGACTTCCGATGAGGCAGCAGCCTCTCCCAATACCGCCTTTGCCAGCCGGTAGCCGGCCAGCGGCAGAAGACTGCCCAGCACCAACAGCAGGGTGCAGAGCAGCAAAAACGCTTTTTTCATCCCGGAACCTCCCCCTGACACCTTTTATAAAGAGAGTGTACCTGCTCCGGGCAGCAAAAAAGCGCAGAAGCAGGCGGCGCAAGCTTGCTTTTCCGCTGCAAATGCGATATGATGAATACATTGCAAAAACTTCCGTTTCCGGGGATGAATGCCGGAAAACGGTCCGAAATCAAAGGAAGAAACCCGATGAATCTGTTGATTTTGACTTCAATAATCCTGAGCGTAATTCTTGGCGTGGGCCGCATGGTCGATCTGGCCCTGCTTACAGACGCTGAAACCGGGCTGTGTGTGGTGGGCTCCGTCTGGCTGCGGTATGCCGCGCTGGCGGTGGCCATCCTGCTGGCGGTTGCGGCGGGCCGCGCCACAAAGCCGGAGGCCAGAAAGTTGTGCAGCCCCTGTAAGCCCTCCGGTGTGATGGCCATTTTGGGGGCTGTCTGGATCGTGTTGGCAGGCGTTGCAAAGATTTTTTTAGGCAGCGCACCGCTGGCAAAAGGCATCTGGGGTGCGCTGGCGATCTGCTGCGGTGGGTGGCTGTGCACACTGGGGCGCGGCTGGCTGCAGAAAAACTGGAAGCGGCCTGCTGACAGCTTAACAGAGGTCGTTTTGGGCAGTGCCCTCTTTTACTGGTGTGTGCTGGCACGCTTTATGGAAAACAGCTCCAGCTGGCACCGGGTGGCCCCCACGGTGGTGGTCTGGCAGATGCTGGCCGCGCTGGTCTTCCTCTCGGTGCTGGGGCGGGCGCTTTCCCTGCCGGACACGGCGGACAGCCGGACGCTTTGCGCCAGCGGCCTGACGGTCTGGGCGCTCTGCCTGTGCTGGGAGTTTCCTCAGCTGCTGGATACTTTGCTGCGGGGCGGTGTACTGGCCCGGCTGCCGGACTTTTTCTTTGGACTGGGGCTGTGCTGCATCGGTGTGCTGGGGGGGATCTGCGCGGTGCGCACTACCCGGACCGAGTCAGGACGGAAGAGTGCTCGGCACTCCGTTGGGTGAAGTGCTGAAAAGATGCCCACACAAACTAGAAAAATCGTACAAAAGTAAAAAAGTGAAAAATCAAGTTGTTAATTTTTTGGCAGGCACTTGAAAGTTGGGCCGTTTTGGTCTAAAATAAAGATACCGTGAATTATCCGATCAAAGGGTAAGAACAATTAGGAGGTACGATTAACATGGCTAATGTTAGAGTTGCTATCAATGGTTTTGGTCGTATTGGCCGTCTGGCTTTCCGTCAGATGTTCGATGCTGAGGGCTATGAGGTTGTTGCAATCAACGATCTGACCAGCCCCAAGATGCTGGCTCACCTGCTGAAGTACGATACTGCTCAGGGTTCTTTCTGCGGCAAGATCGGCGAGGGCAAGCACACCGTCGAGGCTACCGAGGACTCCATCATCGTTGACGGCAAGGAGATCAAGATCTACGCCGTTAAGGACGCAAAGGATGCTCCCTGGGGCGAGCTGGACGTCGATGTCGTTCTGGAGTGCACCGGCTTCTACACCAGCAAGGAGAAGAGCATGGCTCACATCCAGGCTGGCGCTAAGAAGGTCGTTATCTCTGCTCCCGCAGGCAACGATCTGAAGACCATCGTCTACTCCGTCAACGAGAAGACCCTGACCAAGGACGACCAGGTCATTTCCGCTGCTTCCTGCACCACCAACTGCCTGGCTCCCATGGCTGACACCCTGAACAAGACCTATCCCATCGTTTCCGGTATCATGACCACTGTTCATGCTTACACCGGCGACCAGATGATCCTGGATGGTCCTCAGCGCAAGGGCGATCTGCGCCGTGCTCGTGCTGGCGCACAGAACATCGTCCCCAACAGCACCGGTGCTGCTAAGGCTATCGGCCTGGTCATCCCCGAGCTGAACGGCAAGCTGATCGGCTCTGCTCAGCGTGTGCCTGTCCCCACCGGTTCTACCACCATCCTGGTTGCCGTTGTCAAGGGCAAGGACGTCACCAAGGAGTCCATCAACGCTGCCATGAAGGCTGCTACCTCTGAGTCCTTTGGCTACAACGAGGATCAGATCGTTTCTTCCGACGTCATCGGTATGCGTTACGGCTCTCTGTTCGACGCTACCCAGACCATGGTCGCTAAGATCGACGACGACACCTATCAGGTTCAGGTCGTGTCCTGGTACGACAACGAGAACTCCTACACCTCTCAGATGGTCCGTACCATTAAGTACTTCGCTGAGAACTGCTAATCGCGTTCTTGCGCTCAAAAGTGCTTGAACTGTAACGCTGATAAAAGCGTTGCAGGGAGATCAGTGAACTTTGGCACCCCGTCTTCTGCATTTTATGCGGGAGACGGGGTGCTTTTTATTGTTCTCCCTGTCAAAATCACCACATTTCAAAGGATGTACCAGAAAAGTTTGTTAATAAATTATCCATCTCCTGTCCTTGCAATGCACATGGTTTTTGTTTATAATAGTAGCGTAGGGTCAATGACCCTGAGAGCGAGCAAAAGAAAATTCGATTCCGAAATGAAAAGAATTTGAGAGGAGTTTGTTACCATGGGTTTAGGTAAGAAGACGATCGACGATGAGAATTACTGCGGCAAGAAAGTGCTTGTCCGCTGCGATTTCAACGTTCCGATGAAAGATGGTGTCATCACCAACGAGAACCGCATCAACGCGGCTCTGCCCACCATCCAGAAGCTGATCAACGATGGCGCAAAGGTCATCCTGTGCAGCCACCTGGGCAAACCCAAGAATGGCCCCGAGGCAAAGTTCAGCCTGGCACCCGTTGCTGTGGCTCTGAGCGCAAAGCTGGGCAAGAACGTTGTGTTTGCTGACGACGACACCGTCGTGGGCGAGAACGCAAAGGCTGCTGTGGCTGCCATGAACAACGGCGATGTTGTCCTGCTGCAGAACACCCGTTTCCGCAAGGAAGAGACCAAGAACATGCCCGAGTTCAGCCAGGATCTGGCTTCTCTGGCCGATGCATATGTGGACGACGCGTTCGGCAGCTGCCACCGTGCACACTGCTCCACCGCAGGTGTCACGGAGTATGTCAAGGATACCGCTGTCGGCTACCTGATGGAGAAAGAGATCAAGTATCTGGGCAACGCGGTCAACGATCCCGAGCGCCCCTTTACCGCGATTCTGGGCGGCGCAAAGGTTGCTGATAAGCTGAACGTCATCTCCAACCTGCTGGAGAAAGTGGACACCCTGATCATCGGCGGCGGCATGGCCTATACCTTTATCAAGGCACAGGGCTATGAGGTCGGCAAGAGCCTGTGCGATGACTCCAAGCTGGACTACTGCAAGGAGATGATGGCAAAGGCAGAGGCCAAGGGCGTCAAGCTGCTGCTGCCCGTGGATGCAGCCTGCATCAAGGACTTCCCCGATCCTATCGACGCACCCGTCGAGGTCACCATTGTTCCTGTCACCGCCATCCCGGCTGACATGGAGGGCTGCGACGTCGGCCCCGAGACCATGAAGATCTTCGCAGAGGCTGTCAAGGCTTCCAAGACCGTCGTCTGGAACGGCCCCATGGGCGTGTTCGAGAACCCGACTCTGGCTGCCGGCACTCTGGCCGTTGCCAAGGCGATGGCTGAGAGCGACGCTACCACCGTCATTGGCGGCGGCGACAGCGCAGCAGCTGTCCAGCAGATGGGCCTGGGCGACAAGATGACCCACATCTCCACCGGCGGCGGCGCTTCTCTGGAGTACCTGGAGGGCAAGGAGCTGCCCGGCATCGCTGTGATCCAGAACGCCTGATCGCAGAGAACGTAACAGCATCATGAGAGGTGCGGCGGCCGTGCGCCGCCGCGCCTTTTTATTTGGGTAAAGAAGAAAAAGTAAATATAAGGAGATAGAACCATGGATAAGGCAAAGCGTAAGGCAATCATTGCAGGCAACTGGAAGATGAACAAGACCGCCACCGAGGCTGCCAAGCTGGTGGATGAGCTGATCCCCGCCGTCAAGGACGCTAGCTGCGAGGTCGTCATCTGCACTCCGTACACCGATCTGGTCACGGCTGTGGAGAAGACCAAGGGCACCAACATCCATGTGGGCGCGGAGAACGTTCACTTTGAGAAGTCCGGCGCGTTCACCGGCGAGATCAGCGCGGACATGCTGCTGGATCTGGGCGTGGAGTACGTCATCGTGGGCCACTCTGAGCGCCGCCAGTACTTTGCAGAGACGGACCAGACCGTCAACAAGCGCGCGCTGGCTGCTCTGAACGCCGGCCTCAAGGTCATCCTCTGCGTGGGCGAGAGCCTGGAGCAGCGGGAAGAGGGCGTTACCGAGGAGCTGGTCCGGATGCAGACTAAGATCGCTCTGCTGGGTGTCACCGCCGAGCAGATGGCAAATGTCGTCATCGCTTACGAGCCTGTCTGGGCCATCGGCACCGGCAAGACCGCTACCGCGGACCAGGCGGAGGAAGTCTGCGCTCAGATCCGCAAGGTGGTGGGCGAGCTGTATGGCGAGGCGGTCGCCGAGGCTACTACCGTCCAGTACGGCGGCAGCATGAACGCCAAGAACTGCGAGGAGCTGCTGAGCAAGAAAGATGTTGACGGCGGCCTGATTGGCGGCGCGTCCCTCAAGGCTCCGGACTTTGCCGTGATCGTCAACGCAGCCACCAAGGGCTAAGCGCTGACTTTCGCAACCAAAGTTTTCCCAGCGCCCGGCCGCGCCGCGTTTCCAGCGCTGTGCCGGGCGCTTTTTCAGTAAACACAACAAGGAGATAAAACATATGTCCAAGAAACCTGTCCTGCTTTGCATTATGGATGGCTTTGGCTGGACCCCCAACGAGACCTATGGCAACGCCGTGGTCGCAGCCAAAAAGCCCTACCTCGATGCACTGATGGCAAAGTACCCCATGACCACCATTGAAGCTTCCGGCATGGCTGTTGGCCTGCCCGATGGTCAGATGGGCAACTCGGAAGTCGGCCACACCAACATGGGTGCAGGCCGCATCGTGTACCAGCAGCTCACCCTCATCACCAAATCCATCCGGGATGGCGAGATGCTCAAGAACCCGGTTCTGGTCAAGAACATGAAAGCTGCCATTGACGCCGGCAAGGCCATCCACCTGATGGGCCTGGTGGGCACCGGTGGCGTCCACAGCCACGCAGACCACTGGTTCGGCGTGCTGGAAATGGCCAAGCACATGGGTGCCAAGGAGGTCTATCTCCACTGCATCACCGATGGCCGTGACACGGACCCCCACTCTGGCAAGGGCTTCCTGGCCGACCTGCAGGCTAAGCTGGATGAGCTGGGCATCGGCAAGATCGCCAGCGTTTCCGGCCGTTACTACGCCATGGACCGTGACAACAACTGGGACCGCGAAGAAAAGGCTTACGCCGCGTTCGTTTATGGCGAGGGCAACCACGCTGCCAACGCACAGGAGGCCATTGAGGCATCCTATGCCGCGGACAAGACGGATGAGTTCGTTCTGCCCTGCGTCACCTGCGAGGGCGGCCGTGTGCAGGATGGCGACACTGTCATTTTCATGAACTTCCGTCCCGACCGTGCCCGCCAGATGACCCGCATCTTCTGCGACGACGCGTTCACGGGCTTTGAGCGCCGCGGCGGCCGCAAGCAGGTCCACTATGTCTGCATGGCCGAGTATGACGCCACCATGCCCAACTGCGAAGTGGCATATCCTCCCGTGGAGCTCAAGAACGTTCTGGGCGAGTACCTCTCTGCTCATGGCAAGACCCAGCTCCGCATCGCTGAGACGGAGAAGTACGCCCACGTCACCTTCTTCTTCAACGGCGGCGTCGAGGCTCCCTACGAGGGCGAGGACCGCTGTGTCATCCCCAGCCCGAAAGTGGCTACCTACGACCTGAAGCCCGAGATGAGTGCTCCGGAAGTGGCTGCTGAGTGCAAGAAGCGGATCGAGAGCGGCAAGTACGATGTCATCATCCTCAACTTCGCCAACTGCGATATGGTTGGTCACACCGGCGTGTTTGACGCGGCAGTCAAGGCTGTGGAAGCCGTCGATGCTGCTGTCAAGGAAGTCGTTGAAGCTGTCCTGGCTGCCGGCGGCTGCGCGTTCCTGACCGCGGACCATGGCAATGCCGAGAAGATGATGAACCCGGACGGCACTCCGTTCACCGCCCACACCACCAATGTCGTGCCCTTTGTGGCCATCGGCTGCGGCGGTGTGAAGCTGCGTGAGGGCGGCTGCCTGGCCGACATCGCACCCACCATGCTGCCCTATATCGGCCTGCCGGTCCCTGCTGAGATGACGGGCAAGAGCATCATCGTGGAGTAAGCTTCCTCTGCAAAACCATAAAAACGCAAACGCCCCGCAGGGCGGTGAGAATTTTCACCAGCCCTGCGGGACGTTTTGTTGTAGGAAACTGTGTTTTACTTTTCGGCCCAGATGCAGAGCCGCGCGGGAGTGGTGATCTCCCCCAGGAGCTTAACATCCATGTCCAGATTGCAGGTCACGGCCAGCGCTTTTCCGGCGTCATTTCCGGTCAGGACGGAAGCGGGCAGGTTTTTGATGGTGAGCAGTGCGGTGTCATCGTCAAAGCTGCCGCTCAGGGTGCCGTCATAGGTCACATCGCCGATGGTCAGCCCGGACAGCCGTCCGGTGATGTTGATGCGGGAAAGCTTTTTCAGAGGGAGCTCCAGCGTATAGGTGCCATTGGCCTGCCGGGTAAGAGTGGCGGCACGGTCCGTGTCGATGCCATCGTTGGCCAGCGAGGTCTGTTCGCCTTTGCTGTCTTTCCAGAACGCCACGCCGACCTCCACAGGGCCCACGGCACTGGCGCTCAGGGCCAGCAGGCAGAGCAGCAGCCACGAGACCAGCACTGCCCCGGTGCGTTTCCAAGCTGTTTTCATGTTATCAACCTTTCTTCCTGCCGCAGCGCGGCACGGGCTGTCACACACGCGGGAAATGGTGCAGGGATGGGTCAGACAGCCCTTTTATACCGCAAAAATAGCATAATCAAGCAAAAAAGTCAATCTGCTTTGGCAGTGTTTCACAAAACTGTTGCACTTTCGACATAGAAAATAAGAAATGTGGAAAACATGACAGCAAAAAAGCCGCCTCCCGGCAAACGGGAGGCGGCAGAAAGGCAGATGCTTAGACCTCGAAGTTGGGGTCGTCTTTCAGCATGTGGATGTTGCTCATGAACGGGCTCTCCTCGGGGTCCGCAAACGGAGCTTCCTTGACATACTTGTTCAGCAGGATGGCAGTCTTGGCAGGGTCCGCAATGGTGCCGGCACCGCCGATGCAGCCGCCGGGGCAGCCCATGCCTTCCAGAAGATAGCCGTTGTACTTGCCGGCCTTGGCCAGCATCAGCAGCTTCTTGCACTCGGCCAGGCCCTGAGCCGACGCGATCTTGACTTCCATGTCGGGGTGCCATTCCTTGATCTTGTCGGCAACGGCCTTGGCAACGCCGCCGGACTGAGCAAAGCCGCGGCCGGCACCGGAAGCGTGGACCAGATCAATCTCGTTGGGATCAACTTCCAGTGCAGCCGGGTCAATATCTTTGGCCTCAATGATGCCGGCCAGCTCCTCAAAGGTCAGCACGAAGTCCACGTCGGAGCGGATGGTGCGGCGGGAAGCTTCCAGCTTCTTGGCGGCGCAGGGTCCGATGAAGCACATACGGGCTTCGGGGTCGGCCTGCTTCATCATGCGGGCGGTGAAGACCATGGGGGTCATGGTCATGGAGATGTTTTTGGCCAGGTCGGGGAATGCGGTCTTTGCCATCATGCTCCAGGCCGGGCAGCAGGAGGTTGCCATAAAGTTCAGCTTGCCGGGCACTTCCTCCAGGAAGTCGTGGGCCTCGTCCACCGTGCACAGGTCAGCACCAATGGCGACCTCGACCACGTCGTGGAAGCCGACGGCTTTCAGGGCAGCTTTCAGCTTGCCGGTGGAAGCCAGGCCGGGGAACTGGTTGACGAACGCGGGGGCAACCAGCGCATAGATGCGGTCACCGCGGTTGAAGCCCTGGATCAGCTGGTAGATCTGGCCCTTATCGGCAATGGCGCCAAACGGGCAGTTGACCAGGCACTGGCCGCAGGAAACGCACTTGCTGTAATCAATTTCCGCGCGGCCCAGCTCGTCGGAGTGGATGGCACCCATGCCGCAGGCAGCGGCACAGGGGCGCTCGGTCTTGACGATGGCGTTGTAGGGGCAGACGCCGACGCAGCGGCCGCACTTGATGCACTTCTCCTGATCAATGATAGAACGGCCGCTCTCCCAGGTGATGGCTTTCTTGGGGCAGACCTCCATGCAAGGGTGAGCCAGGCAGCCCTGGCACAGGTCGGAGACCTTGACCAGCTTCTCGGGGCAGCGGTTGCAGGCAAACTTGATCACGTTTACCAGCGGGGGATCATAATACTTATCGGCAATGGAAGCGTCCTCCAGACCGGAAACGACGCTGTTGTGCTCGTCCATGCGGCGGGTGGGCAGGCCCATGGCCAAGCGGACGCGCTCCTCAACGATGGCGCGCTCCAGGAAGATGTCCTTGCGCAGCTTGCCTTCCTCACCGGGGATGATGGTGTAAGGGATCTTACGCATCAGGTGGTTGGCGGCTTCGCCCTTGACGTTGGCGTAGGCCATCCGTGCAACCTCGGTAAACACCTGGCGGCGAATCTGGATGACCGTCGTGTTGATTCCTCTAAAACTCATTCCAATCTCTCCTTGTTTTACATACAGCAGATCACAGACCCTTTTCGCGGATGGAGAAGTGACGCGCCACGGCTCTCTGGTACAGAGGCTGGGCACAAAAACGACCGCCATTCTGGTACGGAAAAAACAGCCTGTCTCCGGGTGCATTGGCACGCCCGCCGCTGCAATCGGCAGGATGCCCCGGAATATCCACTTTTATTGTAGCATAAACGAATTTGGATGAAAAGACCAAAACTCAAAATTCGTTATGATTTTCACGACTGGTAAGGTTTGCACAAAGAACTGGCAAAATTTCTTTGCAATCTGACCAATATCGGTCAAAGCTTGAACGGCCGCTTAGACCAGCGCGGCCCGCACCCGTTCTCCGTCGTAAGCGCCCAGTCTGACCCGGACGATCTCGCCGCTGGCATGGCCCGGGGCGGAGACCACTACCGGCACATACAGCCGGGTATAGCCGGTAAAGAGCGTTTCGGAGAGAGGGGTCTCCAGCAGCACATCATCCTCCATGCCCTCATAGCCCGCCAGCACCTCTTTGCGGATGGCCTCGGCGGCGGCGTTCATGGCGCGGCTGCGCTCCTGTTTGTCCCGCTCATGGATCTGGCCCGGGAAATCGTAGGCCGGGGTGCCGCTGCGGCGGGAGTAGGGGAAGACATGTACTTTCAAAAATCCGATCTTTTTCAGGAACGCGCGGCTCTCCTCAAAGTCGGCCTCGGTCTCCCCGGGGAAGCCGCAGATGCAGTCGGTGGTAAAGCTGACGGGACGGTCGCCGTAGGCAGAGCGGATATTTTCCACCACTTCCGCGTACTGCTCCGCGGTGTACACCCGGCGCATCCGGCGCAGGGTGGCGGTGCAGCCGCTCTGGAGGCTCAGGTGGAACTGCGGGCAGAGCTTGTCCACCGCGGCCAGCCGGGCGATGTACTCCGGCGTGAGCATGTCGGGGTCCAGGCTGCCCAGACGGATGCGCTCGATGCCCTCCACCTGGGCGCAGTGCTCCACCAGATCCACCAGGTTCGTCCCGGTGTCCAGGCCGTAGCTGGGCAGGGAGATGGCACTGAGCACCACCTCGCGGTATCCGGCTGCGGCCAGCTGGTGCAGCTCGTTCAGGATGCTCTCCTCGGCACGGCTGCGCACCGGGCCACGGGCACGGGGGATGACGCAGTAGGCGCACTGGCGGTTGCAGCCGTCCTCCACCTTGATAAAGGCGCGGGTGTGAGTCTCAAACCGCTCCACGGGCAGCTCCTCGAACCGCTCGCCCCGGGCGTGGGGCGCAATGGCCACGATCCGCTCATGGCCATCCAGCAGCTTCATGACATTTTCAAGGATGGCTTTCCGGTCGCCATTGCCGCAGACCAGATCGGCCTCCAGAAACCGGGCGGCCTCCTCGGGGAACGCCTGGGGATAGCAGCCGGTCAGCACGGTGACGGCACCGGGGTTCTCCCGCTTGGCCCGGCGGAGCCACTTGCGGCTCTTCTGGTCGCCAAAATTGGTCACGGTGCAGCTGTTGACCACAAACACATCGGCCTCTTCCCCCTCCGGGACGATGGTGAACCCGGCGGAGCGGAACATCTGTTCCAGCGCCCCGGTCTCGTTCAGATTGACTTTGCAGCCAAGGGTATAAAAACAAACTCTCATGCGAGGTATCCTTTCCACAGAAAAACAAAATAAACCATCCTATTATAGCAGATTTTTCCCGGCGGGGAAAGAGCATTTGCTGCTCTTTTTTTGCATAGAATGCAATCAGAGCAATGGAAACAGACCGCGGGGGAGGTACGAGAATGGAACGGAGAAATTTTGCGGCGCTGTGCGCGGCGGTGCTCTGCTTCTGGCTGTTTGCGCTGGCCTTTGGCACGGCACAGGGGATGGGGCTGCATCTTGTGGCCCGGCGGGAGGCAAAAACGGCCTCCGCGCAGGCCGTGTGGGTGGAACCTGCCCTCCCGGCGGCAGCGGCTCCGGCACTCTCCCTCAACTGCCGCGCCGCCATCCTGATCGAGCAGGACAGCGGCCGGGTGCTGTACGAGAAAAATGCCGAGGAGAAAATGCCCATCGCGTCGATTACAAAGGTGATGACCCTGCTGCTGACCTTTGAGGCCATCCATGACGGCAGGCTGACGCTGGATACCCTTGTGCCGGTGAGCGAACACGCCTACCACATGGGCGGCAGCCAGATCTGGCTGGAGCCGGGGGAGCAGTTCACGCTGGATGAGATGCTCCGGGCCATCTGCGTTTCCTCCGCCAATGACGCCGCCGTGGCGGTGGCCGAGCTGGTTGGCGGCAGCGAGCCCGCTTTTGTGGAGCAGATGAACGCCCGGGCGGCCCAGCTGGGGATGGAGCAGACCACGTTCCGCAACGCCTGCGGGCTGGATACGGAGGGCCACCTCTCCACCGCCCGGGATGTGGCCATCATGAGCCGGGAGATTTTGACCCACTGCCCGGAGGTGCTGCATTACTCCGGCATCTGGACGGACAGCCTCCGCAACGGGCAGACCCAGCTCGTCAACACCAACAAGCTGCTCAAGCGGTACAGCGGCATCACCGGGCTCAAGACCGGCACCACCAGCGGGGCAGGGGTCTGCATCTCGGCCAGCGCCACCCGGGATGGGCTCAAGCTCATCGCCGTTATTTTGGGGGCACCCAGCAGCGCCGACCGCTTCAACGCCGCCACGACGCTTCTGGACTACGGTTTTGGGGCCTATGAGGCCGCGCCGCTGCCCGCACTGCCCAGCCAGCCGCTGCAGCTGGCGGTCAAAGGCAGCGCCGAGGGGAGCGTCCCGCTGGATTACAGCGCCCTGCCCGAGACGATCTTATTGGAAAAAGGGGCCGGGGGCGCCCTCCGCGGGGAGCTGACCCTGCCCGAGACCCTGGAAGCCCCGGTGGAACGGGGGCAGGCCGTGGGCAAAGTAAGCGTCTATCAGGGCGAAAACCTGCTGAGTGAGTATGAAGTCCGCGCCGCCGTCGATGCCGCAAAACTGACCCTGCCGGACGCGCTGCACCTGCTGTGGGAGAGCCTGACCGGCGTGTCCTGACCAAAACGAACACAGGACCGCCCAAAAGCGGTTTGTTCATGCAACAAAAGCCTTGTCCGCCTGAACAAAAGATGTAAGAGCATACAAAACAACACTATTAAAATTGTATGAAATCCAAGGATTTTGGCCTTGACTTTGCCCGATGGGAACGGTACACTTATACCAAGAAAAACCCTCGCAGGGCAAGTGCCCCAAAAATGTCTGGAGGTTTTGATAAAATATGAGTCTCGCACTGAACACAAAACACCTTTCCTCCTTTATTAAGGAAGAAGAGTATCAGGCCATCTATCCGCAGGTGGAAGCCGCCCACAAGATGCTGGAAGCCAAGAACGGCCCCGGCAACGATTTCCTGGGCTGGATGTATCTGCCCCGTGAGTACGATAAGGACGAGTTCGCCCGCATCAAGGAAGCAGCCGCCAAGATCCGTGAGGATTCCGACGTGCTGGTCGTCGCCGGCATCGGCGGCAGCTATTTGGGTGCCCGCGCTGTGGTCGAAGCCGTCAAGGGCCAGTTCCACAATGAGCTGGACAGCGGCCTCAAGATCTACTTCTGCGGCAACAGCATCAGCCCCACTTATCTGAATGATATCATCGCGCTGTGCAAGGGCAAGCGCTTCTCCATCAATGTCATTTCCAAGTCCGGCACCACCACCGAGACCAGCCTGGCATTCCGCGTGCTGCGCAAGCTGCTGGAAGATGAGATGGGCGTGGAAGAGGCCAACAAGCGCATTTATGCGACCACTGACCGTGCCAAGGGCACCCTCAAGCAGCTGGCCGACGCGCAGGGCTGGCCCACGTTCGTGGTCCCCGATGATGTCGGCGGCCGCTACTCCGTCCTCTCCGCGGTCGGCCTGCTGCCCATCGCGGCTGCCGGTATCAGCATCGACGACCTGATGAAAGGCGCTGCCGATGCCATGGAGCGCTTCTCCGTCCTGAGCCCGGACAACGACGCTTACAAGTATGCTGCCATCCGCAACATCCTGTACCGCAAGGGCAAGAGCGTGGAGATCCTCGAGTGCTACGAGCCCAACTTCGCCCTGATGAACGAGTGGTATAAGCAGCTGTTCGGCGAGAGCGAGGGCAAGGACAACAAGGGCCTGTTCCCTGCAAGCTGCATCTTCTCCACCGACCTGCACTCCATGGGCCAGTTCATCCAGGAAGGCTCCCGCACCATGTTTGAGACCATCGTGGATGTCAAGAAGCCTGCACAGGATCTGTTCATCGACGAGCTGAAGGGCAACTTCGACGGCCTGAACTTCCTGGCCAACCAGAACATGAGCGTGGTCAACCGCAAGGCCATGGAGGGCACCATCCTGGCTCACACTGACGGCGGCGTGCCCGAGGTCGTGATCGAGGTGGATGACCTCAGCGCCTACAATGTCGGCTACATGATCTACTTCTTCTGGCGTGCATGTGCCTGCAGCGGCTACCTGCTCAGCGTCAACCCGTTCAACCAGCCGGGCGTTGAGAGCTATAAGAAGAACATGTTTGCACTGCTGGGCAAACCCGGTTACGAGAACCTGACCGCTGAGCTGGAAGCAAAGCTCAAGTAAAGGCAAAGGATTAAAAAATGATCTCCCGCCGCAAGGCGTGGAAAATACAGGAGGACAGAACTATGATTAAACTGATTGTTGGCGCTAAGGGCTCCGGTAAGACCAAGGCTATGATCGACCAGATCAATGATTCGGTCAAGACCTCCAAGGGCAACGTCGTCGTCGTGGAAAAAGGCATGAAGCTGACCTACGACATCGCTCCCGCTGCTCGTCTGATCGACCTGGACGAGTACAAGGTCTCCGGCGGCGAGATGCTGTACGGCTTTGTGGCCGGCCTGCTGGCAAGCAACTATGATATCACCGACCTGTACATCGACGGCATCCTCAAGGTGCTCAACCACGATATCAACCGTCTGGGCGTTGTGCTGGACGAGATGGCAGCCATTGCCGGCGATACCGTCAAGGTCACTGTCACCGTCAGCGCGGACGAGGCAGCTCTGCCGCACGACGTCAAGAAGTACCTGTAAGGCTTCTGGCATTCTGATTCTGAACTGATCCAATCGGGCAGGAAACCGGAGAAATAAAATTTTTTCGGTTTTCTGCCTGTTTTGGTGTTGACAAAGGTTTACTTTGGCGCTATACTAACAAAGCAGCCTTTTATGAGGTGTACTATGCAATTTGACCTGAGAAAGTTTATCGCAACCGGCGCAAGACCCTACCATGCGGAGTTTCCCTGTGATTTGTCTGCAAAGGATTTTGCCGGTGCAAGGATCAGCCAACCGGTCACGGCGTGTTTTGACGCTGAGACGGATGGAGAAGAGGTCCGGATGACACTGCGGGCAAAAGCATTGGTGCACGGCGAGTGCGCCCGCTGTCTGGGCCCTGTTGAGAGGGAAGAGACAGTTGAAGCGGAGTGGACGGTAAAGGAGCGGGATCTGGACGACCCGGATTTCGATCTGCCGCTCAATGAAAAAGGTCATCTGGATGTGGATGAGTGGCTTTGCCAGGAGTTCCTGTTCCAGATCCCAACGGTGCTGCTCTGCAGCCCCGACTGCCCGGGATTGTGTCCCCGGTGCGGGAAAAAGATGGCGGAATGTACCTGCCCCCCGGCAGAAGATGAAGCCGCTCCCGCAGACGCAAGGCTAGCGATCCTCAAATCACTGCTGAACTGAGAAACCCATCAAGGAGGTGCAAAAATATGGCAGTACCTAAGAGACATCTTTCCAAGGCCCGCCGCGACAAGCGTCGCAGCAATGTTTGGAAGCTGGAGGCCCCTGCACTGGTCAAGTGCAGCAACTGTGGCTCTCTGAAGCTCCCCCACCAGGCATGTGGCAACTGCGGTTACTACAAGGGCGAGGAAGTCATCAAGAAGGGCTAATTTGCGCAGAATTGGTGGCACATTGGTGTTATGTACAGAAGGGGAGGGCGCAACGCCTTCCCCTTCTTGCTGTTTCTGGGAGGTGAGAGCATGGCAATCAAGATCGAGCGTGTGGAAGCGGGCAGCGAAGCCGAAGCACTGGGCCTTTTGCCCGGCGACGAGCTGCTGACCGTGGATCAGAACGAGCTGAACGACACGCTGGACTATGATTTTTATACCGACAGCAAAAGCTTTCACCTGAAAGCAAGGGTGGCGGACGGCATCCGGGAGTGGGACGTCCAGCGCGCCGAGCGCGGCCCCTTTGGCTGCGATTTTTCCACCTATCTGGGCGACCAGAAGCATTCCTGCTCCAACCACTGCATGTTCTGCTTCATTGACCAGCTCCCTCCGGGGATGCGGGAGAGCCTTTATTTTAAGGACGACGATGAGCGCCTTTCGTTCCTGTTTGGCAACTACATCACCATGACCAACATGCAGGACCATGAGATCGACCGCATCATCAAGATGCACATTTCGCCCATCAACATCTCGGTCCACACCACCAACCCCCAGCTCCGGGTGCGGATGCTGGCCAATAAGCGGGGCGGAGAGGTGCTCAAGTACCTGCCCCGGCTGGTGGAGGGCGGCATCGCGGTCAACTGCCAGCTGGTGCTCTGCCGTGGCATCAACGATGGCGACGAGCTGCGCCGCACCCTGGCCGACCTGCTGGAGCTGACCCCCATGGTGCAGAGCATTGCGGCGGTGCCCTGCGGCATTACCGATTACCGCCAGAACCTCTTCAAGCAGACCCCCTACGATGCGGCCAGCAGCGCCGAGGTCATCGACATCATGGAAGAGTTTGGCGATGAGTGCAAGCGCCGCCACGGCAAGCGGATCATCTACCCCAGCGATGAGTGGTACCTGAAAGCGGGCCGCCGCATCCCGCCCACCGAGTTCTATGAGGACTTTGACCAGCTGGAAAACGGTGTGGGCATGATGCGCCTGTTTGAAGATGAATTTATGGCCGAGCTGGACAAGCCCCACCGCGTTTACGGCACCAAACAGCTGGATGTGGTCACGGGCACCATGGCGGCCCCCCTCATCCAGCGGATGATGGCCGAGCTGCACCGCCAGTACCCCATGATCGAGGTCACGGTGCACCCGATCCAGAACAAATTCTTCGGCGGCAACGTGGGTGTGGCAGGTCTTGTCACGGCCACGGATATCATCAACCAGTGTGAGGGCAAGCTGACCAGCGGGACGCTGGGCGTGCCCGCCGTGATGCTGCGGGAAGAAAAAGATACGTTCCTCGACGATGTGACCGTTGCGCAGCTCGCTCAGCGGATGGGCGTCAAGGTAGAAGTGCTGCCCACGTCCGGCGGCGAGGAGGCCAAAGCTCTGCTGCGCAGCGGCCTGCATATTTCGAGAAGAAGAAAAGGAGGAACCACATGAGCAAACCGATCGTAGCGGTGGTGGGCCGCCCCAACGTGGGCAAGTCTACCCTGTTCAACAAACTCTGCGGCCAGCGCCTGGCCATCGTGGAGGATACCCCGGGCATTACCCGCGACCGCATTTTTGCCAACTGCGAGTGGAACGGCCGCGAGTTCATGCTGGTGGACACGGGCGGTATTGAGCCCAAGGCCACCGAGGGCATCCTGGCCCACATGCGGGAGCAGGCCCAGATCGCCATTGACACCGCCGACTGCATCATCATGGTGGTGGATGTCCGCAACGGCCTGACCGCGGCGGACGAGGATGTGGCCCACATGCTGCGCCGCAGCCATAAGCCGGTCATTCTGGCGGTCAACAAGTGCGACAACGTGGGCGAGGCCCCCATGGAGCTGTACGAGTTCTATAACCTGGGCTTTGACGAGGTCATGCCCATTTCGTCGGTGCACGGTCACGGCACGGGCGACCTGCTGGACGCCGTCTGCGCCCACCTGGATTTCAGTGAGACGGTCATTGAAGAGGACCGTATCCCGGTGGCCATCATCGGCCGCCCCAACGTGGGCAAATCCAGCCTGACCAACCGCATCCTGGGTGAGAACCGGATGATTGTGGCCAACGAGGCCGGCACCACCCGCGACGCCATTGATACCCCGGTGGACAACGCCTACGGCAAGTTCATCTTCACCGATACCGCAGGCCTGCGCAAGCGCAGCAATATCACCGATGGTCTGGAGCGGTACATGGTCGTCCGCGCTCTGGCCGCTGTGGAGCGGAGCCGTGTGGCCCTGATCCTGGTGGATGCCACCGTCGGCTTCACCGAGCAGGACAGCAAGGTGGCAGGCTATGCCCACGATCAGGGCAAGGCCTGCATCATCGTTGTCAACAAGTGGGACGCCGTGGAGGGGAAGGAGACCAACACCATGGAGCTCCAGCGCAAGGGTTACGCCGAGTGCTTCAGCTTTATGGGCTATGCTCCCATCATCTTTATCTCGGCACAGACGGGTTATAACGTCAATAAGCTGATGCAGCTCATCCGGGATGTGGACGCCCAGAACGGCGCCCGCGTGCCCACCGGTGTGCTGAACGAGATGCTGGCCCGGGCTACCGCCCGGATGCAGCCCCCCAGCGACAAGGGCCGCCGCCTGAAGATCTTCTACCTGACCCAGGCTTCCACCCGCCCCCCGACGTTTGTGGCCTTCGTCAACGCAAAGTACCTCTTCCACTTCAGCTATCAGCGGTACCTCATCAACCAGATCCGCGAAAGTTTTGGTCTGGACCACACGCCCATCCGGCTGGTGATCCGGGAACGCGGTGCGGGCGAAGTCCGCGCCAAGGATGTATAAACAGGGAGGGACTGTCTGATGATGACGCTTCTGATCGTTCTGGCAACGGCCGCCGAGGCCTACCTGCTGGGCAGCATTGACACGGGCATTCTGGTCAGCAAATACCTCTATCATGACGATGTCCGCAACTACGGCAGCGGTGCCGCCGGCATGACCAACATGCTGCGCACCTTTGGCAAAAAGGCAGCGGCCCTCACCGCCTTTGGCGATGTGCTCAAGGGCGCGCTGGCCGTCTGCATTGGCCGCTGGCTGTTCGGGTATCTCCCGGCAGGCGGGGCGGTCTCACCCTACCTGGGCGTTTACCTGGCGGCCATCCTGGCTACCATTGGCCATCTGAAGCCGCTGTATTTCGGCTTCAAGGGCGGCAAGGGCGTGCTGGTGGCAGGTGGTGCCATTCTGGCCATCCAACCCATCCTCATCCCGTTCCTGTTCCTGATCTTCCTGGCCTGCCTGCTCCCCACGGGGATGGTCTCGCTGGGCAGCATCACCATGGCAGCGCTCTACCCGGTGCTGACCCTCATTTACAGCTACTACCGGGGCCTGGCTGCGGGGGATATGGCGGTCTGCTTTGTGGGTGCCCTCATCATGAGTATTCTGGTCATCTACATGCACCGCTCCAACATCAAGCGCATCCGGGAAGGCAAAGAATACCGCTTTGGCAAAAAGCATCAGAAATAAATCTCAGTATAAAATGAAACACCCCCGCAGGCAGCGTTTGCAATGCCTGCGGGGGTGTTTTTGGGTCTTGATTCAGGGTTCAGGTGGATTCCGGCAGGAACTCGTCCTCTTCAGCGGCATCGACAAAATCGTCCTCTTCGGTCTCGGGGACAACATCCTCGGCGTGGAGGCGCTTGCGCAGCCGCTCTTTGAACTCTGAAGCCGGGATGCCGCTCTGGTTGGGGGAAAGGTCGGGGGCCGGGTGGCCGTCGGGCAGGTGGGCACCAAAGGCCGGTACAAAGAAGAATTTGCGTACGACGAAGATCAGGGCGATGGCAGCCACGCTCAGCAGGTTTTCAAAGGCGGATTCGTGGCCGATGACCATGTGGCGGGCGATGGCGTACAGCAGCACCTCCAGGCTGGAGCCGGGGCTGTGTTTGGCCAGCATCTTGATGAACTCGATGCCGATGACGATGTCGAGTGCCCGCTCCAGAAAGGTGCGGATCTCTACATCGTTGCCGTCGATGAACAGGCCGGGCATCCACTGGATGAGGGGCACGATGCTGATGAGCAGGCCGATGAGCACCAGGCCGGAGAGGGAGATCTCGAGCAGGGTGGAGGACTGGATGATGAAATTGCGCAGCTCCGCGCGGCTTCGGCTTTCGACATGGGTGGTGTTGTGGAAATCGTTGGGCATGGCAGGGACCTCTCTTTCGGATTTGGATTCAAGTGCAGTGGACAAAATCGGGGAAAAATGTCAACTTTATTTTCTATATTTTAGCAAAGAATATGAACTGCGTCAATTCGTTGAGGAAAATTCCAGCGATGAAAATGTGCTATGGAACACAAAAAGCTCCCCCGGCGGGGGAGCATGAAAGGGAGTGGAGGGAAAATTTCAATCCTGCACGGCCACATAGCCCGATTTCTCGATGCAGGCACGGCCCGCGTCGGTGGAAAGCCAGTCGTAGACTTTGCGTTCCGGCGTGTCCGCACCGGAATCCTGCCGGACCGCGGCATAGAACTCATTGCAGAGCGGGTAGCTCTGGTCGGCGATGGTCTCGTTGGAGGGGGTCACGCCGTCCACAGCCAGCAGCCGCAGGCCGGGTTTGGAGTACATCTGGTCGATGTAATAATACACCGAGAAGCCAATGGCGTTGGCGGTGTTGTTGTATTCGGCAATGCTGTCCACCAGCCCGCCCATCTCCGTGGGGGCCAGCTCGGTGGGGGCGTCCATCAGCTCCCCGCCCTGGATGAGCAGCTTCTGGAACAGGGTCTGGCTGCCGGAATCTTCCCGCCGCTGGAATGCCACGATGGGCAGGTCCGCGCCGCCGACGTCTTTCCAGTTGGTGATCTTCCCGGCATAGATGTCCCGGAGCTGCTGCTGGGAGAGGCTCTGGACGGGATTTTCTTCGTTGACGAGGAACACCAGCGCATCCCGGCCAATGGCTTTCTGGTCCAGCGGGCCGCCCTCCGCGGCCATTTCCTCCTTGACGGATTCCGGGGCCTCGTAGGCGATGATGAGCTTGGTGGAATCGCCCTCATTGCCGCCGTAAAGGCTCAGGTTCCGCCAGGCCCAGGCCGTGGTGTTGGTGCTCACGCAGCTCTGGGCCGTTTCCAGATCCATGCCCGTGGTGTCCGCCATGATCTGCGCAATGAGGGGGATGCAGGCCGTGCTGCCGTCGGTCATGGGAAACTCGTCGGCTGTAAGGATGGGCTCACGGGTCACTTCACTGGAAGCATCCGGGCTGGCAGCGGGCTCCCTCTCGGGCTGAGAGGGAGTGGGCCCGGAGTTGACGGGGGCATTCGTGCTGCAGGCCGAGAGCAGGGCGGCTGAGGAAACCGCGCCCAGCCCCAGCAGAAAAGCGCGGCGGGAAAGATCAGTTTGTTTCATGGTCAAAACCTCCTGTGTTCAGATCAGATCGCCATAGCCGTGTTCGTCCGTGCTGGAAGCAAAGATGCTGCGGCAGTAGAGCCACTGGCCGTCTGGGGTCATCCAGCCGTAATAGAAGCCCTTTCGGGCCATGAAAGCGCCTGCGGGCAGGTCATTGAGGCCGTTGCCGCCATAATAGCTGTAGCAGAGGGCCAGCCCTTTGAGGACGGCGTTCCCGTTCTCGTCCAGTACGTCATAGAGGGTTTTGCCGTTGGGGCCTGCATAGCCGTAGCGGAAATAGGCGTGGCCGTCTGTGGTGGTGAGGGGCGCAAAATAGTAATAGCCATCCGGCGTGGAGGCGGAAATAGTAAGCTGCCGTACAAGGCCCTGTGCGTCATAGAGCCGGATGGTGGGCTTGCTATGGTCTCCTGCCGGATAGAGCATCACCAGCGCGTAGTCCTCCCCCACAGCCCACACCCGGGCCGAATCCTGATTCTCGACCGAGTCCACGTTCACATCGGTGAGGATGGCGCCGGTGGTGCGGTCGTAGACCCGGAGCGTCCCGTCGGTGGCGTAGACGGCCAGGGTCTTGTCGTCGGCGTCCACGTTATAAACGGGTTTCATCTCCCCGGTGGTCAGGTCGTGGAACTGGTAGCGGTAGTCGTTGCCAGCATTCCAGCAGACCACTGCCCCGGGAGCATGGTAGAGGACGGAGCGGTCAAAGGTGGCAAGGACTTCGCTCTGTTCGGTGCTGGCCAGGTCGATGAGCTGGTACTGGCCGTCTTCCGTCCGGAAGCTGGCGGTGCCGTTGCCGCACACCCGGTCAAAGCCGTCCAGCTCTTCCCCCGTTACCGTGTTGGAAAGGGTGGAGGACTGGGAGAGGTAACCATCCATGTAGAAATCCAGTAAGATCCAGTCGCTGGGGATGCCGCTGGTATTGTTCTGGTTGGAAAGGCTGGTGGCCGTGCAGCGGTCTTCCTCCCGCAGGGGATTGCCCTCCCGGTCCTGCAGCACCATCCGCACATGCTGGTACATGTCCTCGTCGTACTCGCCGTCGGTCAGCGTCTCGGGCCGTTCATAGCAGGTAAAGGCGAACAGATCGTTGGAGACGACGCACTGGTAGGCGGTGTCCGGAGACGGGATCTCCTGCCGGGTGGTCAGGTCGATGACCCGGCAGTCCCCTGGCTGGACAGCATGATCGCAGGAAAATTCCAGTGCGTCGGTCTGGTTGAGCACCAGATAATTCCCGGAGAGGGTGACGCTGTGATCCTGTTCAAAGGGGAGCACTTCGGCTCCGGTCTTATCGTAGAGGGCACTGCGGCGGCCGGAGGGGGAGCTGTTGTCGGACCAGGCCACCCAGTAATAGGGGATATCGCTCTCCGCAGGGTCGTACACCAGTGCGACGGTCTCATCGCCCCGGCCCTCATGGAGGACTTTGCTGCCGCAGAGGACGGTGGAGCCGTTGGAATCATACAGGACCCGCAGCTTGCCGTCGTCGAGAGCGGCGGAAGCGTTGCTGGGCTGTTCTACGGGAATCGGGTCTTTCCGGGGGGATGCCGCCGGCAGCAGGGAACAGCCGGTGAGCAGGGCAACCGCCAGCGTCAGGCAGGCGGCGGTGCGGCCAAAGCGAAACAGCGTGGTCTTCATGGGCGATTCCTCCTAAAATTTGACTTTCCCATTTGATTATAATACGAAAGACCCGGCCGTTCAATTGCATTGGAACGTCCGGGTCTGGTTACAGTTTGGTGACAACGGGGAGCTCAGGCTTCTTTCATCCGGTTCAGCTTGTGGAGGAACGGCAGCAGGAACGGCACCGAGATGAAAAAGGTGAGCATGTCGGCAATGGGCTGGCACATCTCAATGCCCGGCAGGCCCAGCAGGTGGGGCAGGGTGAGGATGAGCGGGATGAAACAGACACCCTGCCGGCAGCAGGCCAGGAACGTGGCCCGGCCAGATTTGCCGATGCTCTGGAACATCATGTTGGTCACTACGATGACGGGCTGTAAAAACATGGCCAGACACTGGTAACGGAACGCGGGCAGGGCCACGGCCAGCACCTCCGGGTCATCGCGGAAGAGGTGAATCAGGGTCTCGCTGTTACACCAGCAGACCACATTGAGCACGCAGACAAAGCAGAACGCCGCAAAGATCGTGAAAATAGCGGCCTGCCGTACCCGGCGGTACTTTTTGGCACCATAGTTGAACGCGGCCACGGGCTGCAGGCCCTGGCCCACGCCGATGGCGACGGACAGGATGAACAGGAAGATGCGGGAGATGATGCTCATGCCCGCCACGGCGGCGTCGCCGTACTCGCGGGCGGCAATGTTCAGCAGCATACCGCCAATGCTGTTCAGGCCCTGACGGCCAAAGCTGGGGGCACCGTTGGTAAAGATGAGCAGATAGTCGCGAGGCGCGCGGGTGATCTCCGTGATGCGGAACTGGCTGACCGTTTTGCCCCGCAGGAACATGGAGAGCAGGATGAAGAAGCTGATGCACTGGCTCAGTGCCGTGGCGAGGCCCGCGCCGCCGGTGCCCATCTTGAACACAAAGATGAAGAGCGGGTCCAGCACGATGTTGAGCACGCCGCCCGTCACAAGGCCGATCATGGCAAAGCTGGCCTTGCCCTCATACCGCAGGATGTTGTTCATTACAAGGCTGGACATCATCAGCGGGGCCGCAAACAGGATGGGCCTGGCGTAGGCACTGGCGTGGGGCAGGATGGTATCCGTGCTGCCCAGCAGCATCATAAAGCGGGGCAGGGTGGCAAGGCCGCCCACGGCCAGCACGGCACCCACCGCCATGGCCGTGAAAAAGCTGGTGGAGGCAAATTTGGTGGCCGCGTGGGTATCCTGGTTGCCCAGGCTGCGGCTGATGATGCCGCCGGCCCCGTGGCCGAACATGAAGCCCAGCGCCTGGATAATGGCCATCAGGCTGGAAACGATGCCCACCGCACCCGAAGCGCTGGTGGAAAGCTGGCCGACAAAAAACGTATCGGCCAGGTTGTAGATGCTGGTGATGAGCATACTCAGGATGGTGGGGGCGGCAAGGCTCAGGATCAGTCTGGGGATGGGCGTCTCGGTCATTTTATGGTACTGCTGCTGGCTGAGGTCGTTGGCGGGCATGGGCAAAACTCCTTTCGGTGCAAACTGCCATTCCGGCATGGAAAAGCCGCCCTTGCAATGCCAAAGAGCGGCAGAAATCGAATCGATTCCTAGTATAGCGCGGAAAAGAAAAATTGTCGAGGGCGAAAACCATAGCGGACTGGAATGGTGGGGGGAGAGAAAATTTTGATGAAAAACGGACGGAAAGTTCTCTATTGGGATGTCAAAATTCGCAAAAAACGGACACATTTTGTTAAAACTGCTAAACAAATGGCGAATTGCTTGTGAAAAATCACGGCTGGTGGTATAATTTAACAAAGAAGAGCCAAGGAATTTGGACAAAATGAATACCTTACGGAGGAAATTGCAATGAAATCTATTGCACAGACCGTCATTGAGGCGGATCGTTTTTATACCATTGCTGCCAAGACTGGCAGCGTGATCCAGGCTGTGGAGAACGCAAAGGACGGCGGTGACATCCGCCTGGGCAAGTATGACCACAAGCCCGAGCAGGAGTGGGCATTCATCCGGGTGGGGGACGGCGTTTACCGTATCCGCAACCGTGCCAACGGCAAGCTCATTGACCTGATGATGACCGGCACCGCCAACGGTACCTGGCTGCACCTGTGGGAAGATGTGGGCGGCACCTCCCAGATGTGGACCATGGAGCACACCCCGCAGGGCACCGTCCGTCTCCGCTCCTCCTGGGCCGGCGGCAAGTGCATTGATACCGTGGGCATGGGCACTGCCGATGGCGCTGTCCTGCAGATCTGGCAGGAGACCGCGGGCGAGGACCAGCTGTGGACCATTGAAGAGGTCAAGGACCGTGCAAAGCGCGCCGTGAAGAAAGCAGAGCCCGCTGTGGAGGCTGCTCCCGCTGTCGAGCTGGTGAAGACCGAGACTGCTCCTGTGGTAGAGGAAAAGGCTGCTGAGCCCGTGGCCGCTCCCGCTGTGGAGGAGAAGCCCGAGGTCAAGGAAGAGGCCAAGACCGAGGAGAAGCCCGCTGAGGCTGAGGGGAAGGCAGTGCCCGCCGCGGAGGCTCCCAAGGCAGAGGAAAAGCCTGCTGCTCCCGCGGCCAAGGCGCCCGCCAAGAAGCCCGCGGCCAAGAAGACCAGCCGCGCTGCCCGCAAGGCTGCTTCCGCCAAAAAGGCTTCCGCAAAGAAGAAGTAATTTGAATCTTCCATAAAACAAAGCCCGCTGTGTGAAATTTCACAGCGGGCTTTGTCTATTCTGTGGAAAGTTTCCCGGTCTGCCAAGGGCTCCCCTGATAGGGGAGCTGTCGCCGCAGGCGACTGAGAGGTTTTACATGTGCATCATGCTGCGCTGCTCCGCAGAGCGGTACTTGAGGGCTGCGGCAATGAATGCCTTGAACAGGGGATGCGCGCGGTTGGGACGGCTCTTGAACTCGGGGTGGAACTGAGCACCCAGATGGAAGTTACGGCCGGGCAGCTCCACGGTCTCCACCAGGCGGCCGTCTGGGCTGGTGCCGGAAATGACCAGACCCTTGGCCTGCATCTCCTCCCGGAAGTCGTTGTTGAACTCATAGCGGTGACGGTGGCGCTCCCAGATCTCGCTCTCGCCGTAGCACTCAGCCATCTTGGTGCCGGGCAGGACCTTGCAGGGGTACTTGCCCAGACGCATGGTGCCGCCCTTGGGGATGTTGCCTTTCTGATCGGCCATCAGGGCAATGACATTGTGGGCACCATCGGGGGTGAACTCGCTGGAATTGGCGTCGGCATAGCCCAGCACATGGCGGGCAAACTCCATCACCATGATCTGCATCCCCAGGCAGATGCCAAAGTAGGGCACGTTGTTCTCCCGGGCATACTGGGCGGCCTGGATCATGCCCTCGATGCCGCGGTCGCCAAAGCCGCCGGGCACGATGATGCCGTCCACGTCGGCAAAGGCTTCCTTGCAGGCGGCCTGGTCGGTCAGGTCCTCACTCTCCACCCAGCGGATCTCCACCTGGCTGTCGTTCTCAAAGCCGGCGTGGTAGAGGCTTTCCATCACGGAGAGGTAAGCGTCGTGCAGTTTGACGTACTTGCCCACCAGCGCGATGGTACAGGTCTTGCTGCGGGTGGCAATGCGGGAGACCACCTGCTTCCACTCGGTCAGGTCGGCAGGGGGAACATCCAGCTTGAGCTTGTCCACCACCACGTCGTCCAGGCCGTTGGTGTGGAGCATCAGCGGGCACTGGTACAGGCTGGGCATCGTCAGGTTCTCGATGACGCACTCAGGCTTGACGTTGCAGAACGTGCTGATCTTGCGGCGGATCTCGCCGCCCACGTTGCCATCGGCCCGCAGGATGATGATGTCCGGGTTGACGCCCATGCCCTGCAGCTCCTTGACGGAGTGCTGGGCCGGCTTGGATTTGTACTCATCGGAGCCGGAGATATAGGGCACCAGCACCACATGGATGTAGCAGCAGTTGTCCCGGCCCTGCTCCAGGCCTACCTGGCGGATGGCCTCCAGGAACGGCTGGCTCTCGATATCGCCGGTGGTACCGCCGATCTCGGTAATGACCACATCGGCCTCGGTGGAAGAAGCCAGATTGTAGATGTAGCTCTTGATCTCGTTGGTGATGTGGGGGATGATCTGGACAGTCTGGCCCAGGTAGGCACCCTGGCGCTCCTTGTTCAGCACGTTCCAGTACACCTTGCCGGTGGTCAGGTTGGAGTATTTGTTCAGGTTCTCGTCAATGAAGCGCTCGTAGTGGCCCAGATCCAGGTCGGTCTCGGTGCCGTCATCGGTGACGAAGACTTCGCCGTGCTGCAGGGGGCTCATGGTGCCCGGGTCCACGTTGACATAGGGGTCCAGCTTCTGGCTGGCCACTTTCAGGCCGCGGCACTTGAGCAGGCGGCCCAGCGAAGCGGCCGTAATGCCCTTGCCAAGGCCGGAGACGACGCCGCCGGTGACAAAAATAAACTTGGTCTGTTTTTCTGCCATAAAATATCCTCCTCTAATGGACGTTTGATATGGTTTACTTTCCCGGTGGAGGGGTGCGCGTTGCGTAAAGCCCGCACCCACTCAAAAACATACAACACAGAATTATACACCCGATGGGTCATAGGAATCAAGGATTTCCTGCGCGATCTCGGCCCGGTCCCGCCGAGTATCCATGGCATTCTTTTCAATGTAGCGGTGTGCCTCGGCCTCGCTCATTCCACGCTCCGCGATGAGGCAGCACTTGGCCCGGCTGACCAGACGCACCTGCTGCAGCTTTTCCTGCATCCGGGCATTCTCCTGCCGCAGCACCTGCAGCCGGTGGTTGCTGGCCGCGGCCATGTGGATGGCCTGCAGAAACAGGGTGTTGGAAAACGGTTTGCACACCAGCAGCACGCCCTGCTCGCTCATGGGGGTCAGCAGCTGCTCGGCAGCCGCCGCTTTGACGAGGAATACCACGCCTGCGTCGGTCTTTTCCACCGCGGTGGCGCACAGGTCGTGGCCAAACTCATCGGGCAGGGGCGCGTTGACGACGATCAGCTCAAAGTCCGATTCCAGCATCCGCCGCCGAGCTTCCGCCCCGCTGGGCACGATGAGGGGCCGGGTATATCCCAACTCCGTCAGGCGGGCGCACAGATACTCGTTGGAGCTTGCGCCGGCGCTGACGATCAGAGCACGTCCCATCCTGCTTGCTCCTTTCTTACACGCTTGTGCATGGTATTATATCGCGTTGAAGTAGTGGATGCGTTCGTATTCCGCCGGGTCGGCCGCGTTTTTCAGGGCGGCGCAGCGCTTGAGCGACTCTGCATAATACCGCTTGGCCAGCTCTTCCGGCAGGAACTTGTGCAGGAACTCGCTGTTCTTTGCCACTTCCACGGCCTCTTCCAGAGAGGTGGGCAGGGTCTCCAGCCCAAGGCCCACGGCCTCGGAGGGGATGAACAGGTTTTTATTGACAGGGGGGCGCAGCTCCATCCGGTTCTCAATGCCATCCAGGCCGGCGGCCAGGATCAGGCCGATGGAAAGGTAGGGGTTGCAGGCGGGGTCCGGGCTGCGCAGCTCCATGCGGCAGTTGTCGCCCCGCACCTGGGGGATGCGCACCAGCTGACTGCGGTTCTGGCGGCTCCAGCTCACATAGCGGGGAGCCTCGTCGCAGCCAAAGCGGAGGTAGCTGTTGGGCAGGGGGTTGGTAAAGGCGGTCAGCTCCCGGCTGTGGGCCAGCACGCCCGCCATAAAGCTGCCCGGGATACTGTCCGGGGCAATGTCGCCCTCAAACAGGTTGTGGCCGTCCATGGAGAGGGAAAGGTTGATGTGCAGGCCGCTGCCCGCCTGGTCCGGCAGGGGCTTGGGCAGGAAACTGGCGTGCAGGCCGTTACTGGCGGCCACCGCCCGGACGATCTGCTTGAACATCATCACGTTATCGGCGGTCTTGAGGGGGCCTGCGTAGTGGCAGTCGATCTCGTTCTGGCCGTTGCCGTTCTCGTGGTGGCTGTGCTGGGGGGCCATGCCCATCTGCTCCATGGTCAGGCAGATGTCCCGGCGCAGGTTTTCACCGGCGTCCAGCGGGGCTACATCAAAGTAGCCGCCAAAATCAATGGGCACCCGGGTGGGGCGGCCATGGTCGTCGTTTTCAAACAGGTAAAACTCACATTCGGCACCCACGTTGCAGGTCAGGCCCAGCCGTTTGAAGCGGCGGTTTATGTCCCGCAGAAAGCCGCGGCAGTTGCCGCCAAAGGGGGCGCTGTCCGGTTTTTCCACATCGCAGAAAAACTGCATCACCCGGCCCTCGGTAGAACGCCAGGGCAGGATGCACATGGTGGACAGGTCCGGGCGGAGGACAAGGTCGCTCTCCTCCACATGCATAAAACCGGCAATGGCACTGCCGTCAAAGCAGACGCCGTCCTCCAGGGCCTTGGTCAGGTCGCTGGCCAGCACGGCAATGTTTTTCTGGTTGCCAAAGATATCACAGAACGCAAAGCGGACGAATTTGACGTTGTTGTCCTCCACAAAATCAAGCACGTCCTGCTGAGTCGTATAGCTCATAACACACCTCCGCGCTGCAGAGAACCACGCCCCGCAGCGGATCATCATGGTATTTGCTGACGAAATTGGAAAAGGCTGAAACTTCCCACAAAAACGCCTAAAGGCCTGCTCCGATCAGGAAGCAGGTCTTTAGGCTGGTGTAAGAAATAGGAAAAGGAGAATGGCAGATTACTTACAGCCTCACCGATGCAGGATTACCGAAACAATCAGACGTAATAGAGCATCTTGCTGTAGCTGGGCAGGGGCCAGTAGTCCTCGCCGCAGATGGTCTCGGCATCGTCTGCCGCGGCACGCAGGGCGTCCATGGCGGGGATGACGTCAGAGTGGAAAGCAACGGCCTTCTCGGTCTCAGTGGGCAGAGCCTTGGCGGCATCCACGGCAGCCTGCAGGGTGTCGATGGCGTCACTCATGGCGTCGGCGTCGGCGGAGAGCTTCTGCAGGGTCTTGGTCTCGCTGCGGACGCTGATGGCCTCGCTGACGGCCAGCTTGGAGGCAGCCGTGTTGGCAACCTCGCTCATGTAGGAGTTGACAGCGGGCAGCAGCTGCTTGCGGGCCATCTCCAGCATGGTCAGGGCTTCGATGTTGATGATCTTGGAGTAGTGCTCCATCTCAACTTCGTAACGGCTTTCCATCTCCACCTTGGTCAGGACGCCAAAGTCTTCCATAAGCTGGATGTTCTTCGGCTCGATGAGGGCGGGCAGGGCAGCCGGGGTGTTCTTCTTGTTGGGCAGACCGCGCTTTTCCGCCTCGGCTTCCCACTCGGCGGTGTAACCGTTGCCGTTGAAGATGACGCGGCGGTGGTCGCGGATGGTGCGCTTGATCAGAGCGATGGCAGCGCTGGTAAAGTCCTCGGCCCCCTCCAGCTCGTCGGCGTAGCCTTTCAGCTCCTTGGCGACAGCGGTGTTCAGGATGGTGTTGCAGTCGCTCAGGTTCTCGGCAGAGCCGGGCATACGGAACTCAAACTTGTTGCCGGTGAAAGCGAACGGAGAAGTACGGTTGCGGTCCGTGGTATCCTTGCTGAACTTGGGCAGGACGTCCACGCCCAGGTCCATCTTCATCTTGACAGGGCCGGCGTAGGGAGAATCGGAAGCGATGGCGTCGATGACAGCTTCCAGTTCCTCGCCCACGAAGATGGAAATGATGGCCGGAGGTGCCTCGTTGGCGCCCAGACGGTGATCGTTGCCCGGGGTAGCCACGGAGGTGCGGAGCAGGTCGGCATACTCGTCCACGGCCTTGATGACAGCAGCCAGGAAGACCAGGAACTGCAGGTTCTCCATGGGGGTGTCACCGGGATCCAGCAGGTTCTCGGCGGGGGTGCTCATGGACCAGTTGTTGTGCTTGCCGGAGCCGTTGACACCCTCAAAGGGCTTCTCGTGCTGCAGGCAGACCAGACCATACTTGGGAGCAATCTTCTTCATCATCTCCATGGTCAGCAGGTTGTGGTCGATGGCAACATTGGTGGTGTCAAAGATGGGGGCCAGCTCATGCTGGCAGGGAGCAACCTCGTTGTGCTTGGTCTTGGCGGGGACGCCCAGCTTCCACAGCTCTTCGTCCAGCTCTTTCATGAACGCGGAGACCTCGGGGCGGATGACGCCGAAGTAATGCTCTTCCAGCTCCTGGCCTTTGGCGGAGGGAGCACCAAACAGGGTACGGCCGGTCAGGATCAGGTCCTGGCGTGCCTCGTAGTCCTCTTTTTTAATAAGGAAGTATTCCTGCTCGGGGCCGACAGTGGTGGAAACGTAATCCACGTCCTTGCCAAAGAGCTTCAGGATGCGGATGGCCTGATTGGACAGCGCGTTCATGGAGCGGAGCAGAGGGGTCTTCTTATCCAGAGCCTCGCCGGTGTAGCTGACGAACGCGGTGGGGATGCAGAGCACATCGTCCTTGACGAACGCGTAGCTGGTGGGGTCCCATGCGGTGTAGCCGCGGGCCTCACAGGTGGCACGCAGGCCGCCGGAAGGGAACGAAGAAGCATCGGGCTCGCCGCGCACCAGCTCCTTGCCGGAGAACTCCATGATGGCGGTGCCGTCGCCCACGGGGCTGACGAAGCCATCGTGCTTCTCACTGGTGATGCCGGTCAGCGGCTGGAACCAGTGGGTATAGTGGGTGGCGCCCAGCTCCATGGCCCAGCGCTTCATCACGCTGGCCACAACGTTGGCCACCTCAATGTCCAGCGGGGCGCCCTTGTGCAGAGTCTTTTCCAGACTCTTATAGGTGGCGCTGGGCAGGCGTTCTTTCATAACGTGCTCGTTAAAGACCTTGCTGCCGTAGATTTCCATAACATTTGCTGCCATAAATCCTACTCCTTACTTGATCTTAATTTCCATTCAAATACCGCAAAAACTTTCTCAGGAACGAGAAAATGAGAGCAGTGTTCTGCTGAAACGAAACGGCGCTGCGAGTCAGGAGGTGACTCACAGCGCCGTTGCTGTCTATGCGATGATTATAGCCCACCGGGGGCTAAAACGCAATTGACAAAACTGACGATTTTGCCCAAACCCCAAATTGGTTTTTTGGAGCAAACGCTTTGATTTTGCGAAGTGAGACGCGATTCTATTTAATAAGTATTACTTAAATGACCTGGAACAGGAAGAATTTTAAGTAGTTGGTCTCGGGTACGCCCCAGAGGATGGGGTGGTCGGGTGCCTGCTGCCGGACTTCGATCTGGCGCAGCTGACGGTGCGCGTCTTTCGCGGCGGCGCGCAGCATCTTGATAAACAGCTCCTCGGTGGCAAAGTGGGAGCAGCTGGCCGTGGCCAGGTAGCCGCCGCGGGGCAGCAACTTCATGGCACGGTAATTGATCTCCTTATAGCCCCGCATGGCGTTTTCCACCGTGCGGCGGGCTTTGGTGAACGCGGGCGGGTCCAGGATGATAAAATCGTAGGGGTGGCCCTCTTTTTCCAGCCGGGGCAGCAGCTCAAAGGTATCCTCACAGAGGAAATCCATGTTGGTCAGGCCATTGCGCTGGGCGTTCCGCTGGGCCATGGCAATGGCCTCTGCGCTGATGTCGGCGGCAGTGACCCGGGCCGCCCCGCCCATGGCGGCGTTCAGCGCAAAGCTGCCGGTGTGGGTAAAGCAGTCCAGCACGGTGTGCCCGGCGGCAATGCGGGCCACGGCCCGGCGGTTATATTTCTGGTCCAGGAAGAAGCCGGTCTTCTGGCCGTTTTCAAAATCGACGTGGTAATACACGCCGTTCTCGCGGATCTCTGTCTGGGTGGAGTCGGGGTGGGTCTCACCGGGCAGCTCGAACCAGCCCTTGTTCTGCTCCAGCCCCTCCTTGGCGCGGAGGGCTTCGTCATTCCGCTCATAGATGCCGTCAATGGTCTGGCCGTCGGCCCGCAGGACTTCCGCCAGGATGGGGAAGAGAACGGGCTTGAGCTTTTCCATCCCCGCGCTCAGGGTCTGGGTGACGAGGATCTTGTGGAAGCGGTCTACCGTCAGGCCCGGAAACTGGTCGGCCTCACCAAAGATGACCCGGCAGGCGGAAAGATCGGCGGGCTCCAGCACGGTCTTGCGGTAGGCCCAGGCGTACTCCACCCGGCGGCGCCAGAAGCTGGCGTCAAAGGTATCGTTGGCGTTGCGGGAGATGAGCCGCACCCGGATCTTGCTGTGGTGGGAGACAAAGCCCGTGCCGAGGTAAGCGCCCTTGGGGCTGACCACATCGGCCAGGGTACCGTTTTCCGGGAGCGTCTCCGGCGCGGCGGTAATATCGTTTTCGTACACCCAGGGGTGGCCGCCCACCAGCAGGCCCTCGGCGTGTTTGTTGACTTGGTAGACGGGATAAGCGCGTTCTTTCATTCGATAGACCTCTTCATAATCCTGAAAAATTGTGCTAGAATAAGCAAAAACGAAATGGGGGAAACCACAATGGAAATTGAACGGAAATGGATGGTAAACGGCTGGCCGGAGCAGCCGCTGCCCTTAAAAGAAGAATTTGCCATGCGGCAGGGCTATATCAGCGTCCGGCCCACGGTCCGCATCCGGGAGGAAGCCCTGACCGGCGGCGAGACGAAGTATATCCTCTGCTTCAAGTCCGGCAGCGGGCTGGCCCGGGAGGAGATCGAGCGGGAGATCGACAAAGAGCTCTTCACCCGGCTCGAAGAGAAGATCATCGGCAAACCGCTCATCCCCAAGCTCCGCCGCAGCTATCAGCTGCCGGACGGCATGGTGCTGGAAGTGAACCATGTGGATGAGGGCCAGCCTACCGAGTTCTGGTATGCCGAGGTGGAATACCCCACCGTGGAGGCCGCCCGTGCCTGGCGGCCGGAGGCGGTGGGCCTGGCCGCTTACCTCAACGACGACGTGACGGACCAGCCCGGCCAGAGCATGGGGGCCTACTGGGAGCAGACCCGAACATAAAAATCAGAAGCTGGGCGGCGTTACCGCAAAGATGACCCGGACCATCTCGTCGCCAGGATTGAACCAGCGGTGGTGCGTCCCGGCGGGGATGCGGATGGCATCGCCAGCATGGAGGCGGAATTTCTCACCGTTGAGCCAGATGTCCACATCGCCATATTCGACATAAGAAGTCTCTTCCCCCGTGTGGGTGTGTTCTTTGTCTGCCGTAAAGGTCTGGGGCGGGATCTCCATCAGCACAAATTCGATGCTGCCCCGGGTGTCCGCTGTAAGCAGGTTGTAGGCGACCTCGCTGTTCCGGTTGCCGATGGAGCGGTATTCGCCCTTGCGGACGATGAGCTCCTGTTCCGGGTCGTTTTCTTCCTGAAACAGAACGTAGAGCGGGAAGTCCAGCGTCTCGGCCAGGGTCTTCAGGGTGTTGATGGACGGGTTGACGGAATTGTTTTCGATCTGGCTGATCATGGAAGCGGTGATGCCCGTTTTTTCGGCCAGGCCGCGGAGGCTCAGGCCCCGCTGGTTCCGATATCTCTGGATCTTTTGTCCGATATTTAAATTGACCATAACATGTTCCTTATCTTAAAATTCGAGGCGGCAGCCCAAATCAAAATAGAATGTGGGCACACTCCTCAACAATATCATTATAGCATGTTTGGCGGGCAAGACCAAGGGCAAACCCATGATAAATTAGAATCAAACAGAAAAAACCGGCAGACAGGGAGAGGTACAGCCCTGTCTGCCGGTTTTGTTTAGAAGAAAGCTCTCATTACAGAGTGCTTAGTGCAGGAAGATCAGGCTCAGGACGAAGACGACGACCAGAGCGGTGAGGGACTGCAGCACGCTGATGATGGGGATGGTCTTGTAAGCAACGGAGGTATCCATCTTGGAGGTGGTGGTAGTGACCCAGAAGAAGTCATCGTTGCCATGGAAGACCATCATGCCGCCGGCAGCGCAGGCCAGCATGGCGATGACGCGGCCCATGGGGCTGGAGAAGCCCAGCACGTCGATGAGCGGGGTGATCATGGTAGCTGCCGTGACCATGGCGATGGTAGCGGAACCAACGCAGGTACGGAAGATGAAGCCGATGAGGAACGGAGCCAGGATGCCGATGGTCAGGCCGGAGAATGCATTGGTCAGGACGGACTGCATGGCGGAAGCTTTCAGCACGCCGCCGAACGCGCCGCCCGCGCCAACGATCAGGACGATCTGGCCAGCGGTCCGCAGAGAGTCGGCCACCAGGCCGTCAAAGCTCCAGGCCAGCTTGTCTTCGGGGTGGATGTTGTGGTAGGTGTAAGCAGCGAGCAGCATGCCGATCAGCAGAGCGACGGCAGGGGTGCCGATGACGTTCAGGATGGAGAGCAGAATGTTCTCGGAAGCGACCATGTCGCCCACGGTCTTGAGGAGCATGAGCAGGATGGGGACCAGGATGGGCATAAACGAAGCCAGCGCGCTGGGCAGCTTGGCGTTCTCGTCCTCTTCCTCGGTCACGTCGCTGTCATCCTCGGGGATGTAGTAGTATTTTTTGCCTGCGGTCAGGGAAGCGAAGTAGCCCACCAGCATGACAGGGATGGAGACCAGTGCACCAAACAGGATGACCATGCCCAGGTCCGCGTTCAGGATGCCGGCCACAGCCAGGGGGCCCGGCGTGGGAGGCACGAACATGTGGGTGGCGTGCAGGCCCATTGCCAGCGAGATGGCCATGGTGGTCATGGAGATCTTGGTGTCCTTGGACAGGCGGCGGGCGATGGGGCTCAGCAGAACGAATGCGGAATCACAGAAGACGGGGATGGAGACGAAGTAGCCGGTGATGGCCAGGCCCAGAGCAGCGTGCTTTTTGCCCGTGATCTTGAGGATGGTCTTGGCCATGGTCTCGGCAGCGCCGGATTTCTCCAGCAGGGTACCGGTAACGGTGCCCAGTGCGATGACCAGGCCGATATCAGCGATGGTGCCGCCCATGCCGCCGGTAAAGGCGCTGAGCATGTCCTGCATGTTCATGCCGGCCACGATGGCAAAGGTGGCGGAGGTGGCGATCAGTGCGAAGAACGGGTGGATCTTCAGTTTAACGGTGAAGAGGACCAACACCAGAACGGCCAATACCAGGCCGAGGATCACAGATACAGTAGAGCCCATAAACAAAACCTCCTCTTACTTGACGACCTTGACGAGGTACTCTTTCCAGACCTCATCGGGGACCAGACGGCCGCCGGTTGCCCAGCAGATCTGGGTGGCGTTCTTCATCACGTCGGCGGTCAGGCCCTGCTTTGCCAGGTAGCCCTTGCCGGCCTCGGTGCTCTCCAGATGGACAGGGCCGATGAACGCGGCGCAGCTGGAGGGCTCAATGAGCACGTCCTCGGTCTTGTGGAGCAGACGCATAAAGTCGTACAGCTTTGCATCCTCGATGGTGAAATCACCGGAGATGAGGTTGGAGTCAATGCGGGTGACAAAGCCGGAGGGGCTTGCGCAGGCCAGGCCGTCGGCCTCGGTCAGGCCGTCGATGCCAAAGTCATGCACATTGACGTTCTCGTACAGGTTGGTGGCAAAGCCCAGCAGGACAGAGGGGCAGAGGGTGGGCTCTGCAAAGAAGCAATGGACAGCGTTCTTGTACACCCGCTTCAGGCCATAAGCCACGCCGCCGGGAGCACCGCCCACACCGGTGGGAATGTAAACGATCAGCGGGTGCTGCTCGTCCACCACAACGCCCTGCTCCTCCAGCTGCTTCTTCAGGCGGGAAGCGGCCACGGCATAGCCCAGGAACAGGTTGACGGATTTCTCGTCGTCCACAAAGTAGCTCATGGGGTCGGCGTCAGAGAGCTTGCGGCCCTCGGCCACGGCCTTGGAGTAGTCGTCGGCATACTCAATGACTTCAACGCCCTTGCTGCGCAGCAGGTCTTTCTTCCACTGGCGGGCGTCGGCGGACATGTGCACCTTGACCTTGAAGCCGATGGCGGCGCTGCTGATGCCGATGGACAGGCCCAGGTTGCCAGTGGAGCCCACCTGCACGGTGTACTGGTTGAAGAATGCGCGCATCTCGTCGCTGCACAGCTTCTCGTAGTTGTCCGTCTCTTTCAGTTTGCCAGCTGCAATGGCCAGATCCTCGGCGTGTTTCAGCACCTCATAGATGCCGCCGCGGGCCTTGACGGAGCCTGCCACCGCCAGATGGCTGTCCATCTTGAGGAACAGATTGCCGGAGATGGGGCTGCCCGTTGCTTCGATCAGGCCTTTCTGCATCTCGGGGATGGGCTTCAGCGGGGACTCGATGATGCCATTGGTGCACTCGGTCTCCGGGAAGCACTTGCGGATGAACGGGGCAAACCGCTCCAGACGCGCCTCTGCATCTGCAATGTCTGCGTCCGAGACGACCAGCTGGCACACAGCGTCGGTCATTTCAAAGGGCAGGAACTTGGGGTTGACCCACAGAGTCTCTTTCTGCTCTGCGATCTCCTTTAAAGTAGCGTCCTGCTCGATCAGCTTTGCTGCATACTCTTTGATTGCCATGGAAAAACTTCTCCTTTCACGTCTGCACGGCGCAGCACCGGGCCGGGGCGCTGTTTGAGGTCGTGCATCATACCTACCGTTAAGCGACGCTTATTCTGCGTTTAATTATACTGCATACCTGTTAAATTACAATGCATGTTGTAAACAAATAATGAACAGACATCTTGTGCAAAGTGCTCGAACGATGTGGTAGAAGTGAAAATTTTCAGGCCGAATATAACAGATACTTCCCGAAAATACAATTTTTATCCCAGAAAAAGACAAAAATGGATGTTTAATTTTACTGAACAGGAAGCGTGGCTGTACAGCAGAGCGGAACGCCCGGCAGAGAAACCCGTGGAAAACCTACCCGGAGTGTGCTACAATAAATCTGTTAAGACCAAATTTAAGGGCCTGCGGCAGCGCTGTGGGCTGCGAAAGGATGAAACGCTTACGAAAAAGCCAAAATTTACGCTGCAGCTGCAATACAACTCCCCGGTCATCCTCACGTTTTTTCTGCTCTCGCTGGGGGTGCTGTTCCTGGGGCAGTGGACCGGCGGCTGGACAACGACCCATCTGTTCTGTGTCTACCGCTCTTCTTTGAAAGATCCGCTATTCTATGTCCGGCTGTTCGGCCATGTGCTGGGCCACGGCAGCTGGGACCATTTTTTGAACAACATGCTCCTGCTGCTGGTCATCGGCCCGCCCATGGAGGAAAAATACGGCAGCATCCCGTTGCTGAGGGGGATCCTGCTCACGGCCCTCATCTCGGGCATTCTGCAGTGCGCGCTCTTCCCCCACTCGGCCCTGCTGGGGGCGTCGGGCATCGTGTTCATGCTCATCATGCTGGCGTCCCTGTCCGGTTTCTCAGGAGGTATCCCGGTTACCATGCTGCTGGTGGCGGTGCTCTACCTGGGCCAGCAGGTGTATGATGTCATCTTTGTGCGGGACAACGTCGCCAACTTTATGCACATCGTGGGCGGCGTGTGCGGTACGGTGTTCGGCTACACCTATGCCGCATTCCCCCGGCGGAAAAAGCCCCGCCGCAAATAAGCGCAAGCAAAAAGAGCGTCTGCTCCTGCCATCGGACAGGAATGTGTACCCGGTTTTCTGAACCGGAGAAATATGTTATACTGGCAGTCAGAACAAAATCGTCAAAACAGTGGGGAGGAAGCAGTATGAAACTCGAAAAAGTGGCCGTTCTGGGCGCGGGAGCCGTGGGGGCCTATGTCCTCTGGGGGCTGTCTGAGAAACCGGGCATCCGTCTGGGCGTGGTGGCCGAGGGCGAGCGTGCCCGGCGGTTGCAAAACGGCATCGGCATCAACGGCAAGGTGTATCACCCGGAGGTCTGGACCCCGGAGGAGGCCCACGGGGCCGATCTGCTCGTCGTGGCCCTGAAATACGGTGCCCTGCCCGGGGCGCTGGACAGCATCCGGCAGGTGGTGGGGGAACACACCATCGTCATGAGCCTGATGAACGGCGTGGACAGCGAGGAGATCCTTGCGGCCGAGGTAGGAGCGGATCACCTGCTCTACTCGCTCATCAAGGTGGTCTCCCACAAGGAAGCGGACGGCTTCCGCTTTGACCCGGACACCACACTGGGCATCATTTACGGCGAGCTGGCCGCACCCTTTGAAAGTGAGCGGGTACAGGCCGTCGCGGCCCTGTTTGAGGGCACGGGCGTTCATTTCCGCGCCACCGAGCACATCCGGGAGGAGATATGGAGCAAATTCCGGCTCAACGTCTGCAACAACCTGCCCCAGGCCATTCTGGGAGCCGGTGTGGGCTGCTACCGCGACAGCGTCCACATGAAAGCCATCAGTGACGGCCTCCGCAAAGAGCTGATGGCCATTGCCGCCGCCAAGGGCATCGACCTCTCCATTGTGGACAAAAACTCCGGCCGGGGCAGTGCGGTGCCGCCGGACGCCCGGTATTCCACCCTGCAGGACATTGACGCGGGCCGCCATACGGAGATCGACATGTTCTCCGGGGCGCTGATGCGGATGGGCAAAGAGCTGGGCATCCCTACCCCCTACAACGAGTACACCTACCACATGATCAAGGCGCTGGAGGAGAAAAACGACGGCCTGTTTGATTACTCCGGCAAAGATCAGGAACCCACCTGGGCAAAATAATCCAAAAGCTGCACATCCGCCGCTTTTCCCGCATACATCAGCGGGAAGAGGAGGAATGCAGTGTGGAAAAAATCATCTTTACAGCGGGCATTCTGCTGCTGCCTGCCGTGTGCACCACGGTAGGGGCGGCAGGTGCCTTTTTGTTTCGGCGCACGCAGGAGCCCCGCACCCAGCGGATGACCTCCGGCATGGCGGCAGGCATCATGCTGGCGGCCAGTGTGTGGAGCCTGCTGCTGCCCGCCATTGAGCGGGCGGAGCGGGGCGTCTGGCCCGGGTGGTTCCCGCCCACGGCGGGGCTTGTTGTGGGGGCCGTGGGGCTGCTGCGGCTGGAAGCGCTGGCCGGGCGCTGGTTTGCGACCGGGCCGGGGCACTGCGGGCACATGGTGCTGGCTGTCACCCTGCACAACCTGCCGGAGGGGATGGTAGTGGGTCTTGCCGCCGCGCTGGCGCTGGAGGGCAGCCCGGAAGCCGTAAGCGGGGCACTGGCCCTCGCCCTTGGCATCGGGTTACAGAACATCCCGGAGGGCGCGGCGGTGAGCCTGCCGCTGCTGAGATCTGGTCAGAGCCGGGGCAGGGCCTTTCTGGCCGGGGCAGCCTCCGGGCTGGTGGAACCGCTGGGCGGGCTGCTGGCCCTTGCGGTGGCAGGCTGGGTGAGCGCGGCTCTGCCCTGGCTGATGAGTGCGGCCGCCGGGTGCATGGTCTGCGTAACGGCGCAGGAGATGATCCCGCAGGCCGTTGAACCGGATGAATCGGCGGGGGTCATCAGCATTGTGTTAGGGTTTGCTTTGATGATGGCGCTGGATGTGGCGTTGTAAACAAAAAAGCTCCTCCGCATGGAGGAGCAAAGAATTATTGGGAGAGATAGACGGTGGTGGAGGGGAATGCGAAGTCCACATTGTTTTTCTGCATCACGTCCATGACATTCAGGTTCAAGTCGTTCTGCATCTGGAGGAACGTTCCGGCCTGATTGGTGAGCAGGTAGGCGGAGACGAGGAGATTGATGCTGGAATCGCCAAAGCTGGTGAGCCGGACAAGGGCAGAGCCCTTTTCCACAGAAGGGCTGGCTTCCAGCATGGCGGTCAGGTCGGCCATCAGCTGCTCAAGCTTGGCACGGGAGGTATTATAAGTGACGCCCAGCGTGAACTTATAAGGCCGGGTGGAGCGCATGGCGCAGTTGACGATGATGGAGCTGCACACCTTGCTGTTGGTGATGACGCTCACGGTCTTATCCAGGGAGCGGATCTTGGTGGAGCGGAAGTTGATGTCGATGACCTCGCCCTCCACATCGCCTACAAGGATCCAGTCGCCCACGGCAAAGGGCTTGTCAACGAGGATGACGATGCCGCTGAAGATGTTGCTGGCCGTCTCCTGGGCAGCCAGGGAGATGGTCAGGCCGATGAGGCCGGCACCGGCAACGATGCTGCCGATGGGGAAGCCGCTCTCCTGCGCGATGGTCGCCACGCCCAGAATGACCACCAGCACCTTATAAGTGGTGTCCAGCAGGGAGAGCAGCGTCTTATTGGAGCGGATCTCCTCGCCGCAGGATTTCAGCAGCAGGGTGGCGACATCCGAGGCGTGGTACAGGCCTTTGCAGATGCAGAGGGTCATGGCCATCTGGTAGACGACGAGCAGGAATTTGGGCACGGGGGCAATGGCCCAGGGCAGGCTGGCCAGGGCAAAGTAAATGCCCGTGAGCCAGACCATCCACTCGGCAGGCAGCTCAAAGCTGCGGAGCAGGATGCCGGTGGCCTCAAAGTGCCAGCTGTGGGCCAGCAGCTTCGGGAAGATCTTTTTGCGGAGCAGGGCACGGGCCACAGCGCCCAGTGCCAGCAGCACCAGAGCGCAGACGCACCGGGCCGCAAAGGCCAGCCAGCCCTCCAGCAAAAAGCCGCCAATGGCAAAGCCCAGGTTTTGGATGGTAAAGATCATACAGAAATTGTTCCTTTCGGGTGAATTGTGTCAAACACATTGGTCTCAGTATAGCATACTCCGGCAGAGGGTTCAAATTTTCTTTGCCGCAGTGCAGGGGCCGTCGTCCAGAAGCAAACGTCACGCTTGTGAAAAAGAAAACAAACTTTTGCGGATAAGGGTTGACAACAGCAGCTTGCCGCGCTATACTGTGTGCCAGAAAGTTCGTTTCAGGGCGGGGTGCAATTCCCCACCGGCGGTATAGCCCGCGACCACCCCTGTGGGGTGCTGACTCGGTGAGACTCCGAGGCCGACGGTATAGTCCGGATGCAAGAAACGGCAGACAAATTGCTTGTCTACGCGCCCTGTTGCAGTGTTTTTGCAGCAGGGCGCTTTTGGTTTGTCTTCCCGGTTCCCATCGGTGCGAAAAGGGCTTTCCACAGTTTATTTTGAGTGGGGCCAGCCGCCCCGGGAGGAAAAACCATGAAAAAAGACACGACCCACAACCTGACCGTTGCCGCCATGCTCAGCGCGGTGGCATTTATCCTCATGTTCATCGAGTTTCCCATCCCGATGTTGATTCCGGCATTTATCAAGATGGACTTCTCGGACCTGCCCGCCCTGCTGGGCGCGTTTGCCCTGGGCCCGGTGTATGGTGTGATCATCAGCTTTATGAAGAACCTGCTCCACATCGTCATCAAGGGCACCTCCACGGCCTGTGTGGGTGAGCTCTCCAACTTTATCCTGGGTGCCATCTTCTCTGCCGTGGCCGGCTATCTTTACAAGCACCACAAGAGCCGCAAGACGGCCATCATCGGTGCCGTGGCAGGCGCCGTTGCCATGGGTGTGTTGAGCGTGCCCTCCAACTACTTCGTCGTTTACCCGGCCTATGTGCAGTTCTACCACATGCCGCTGGAAGCCATCCTGGGCATGTATCAGGCGATCCTGCCCTCGGCAGACAGCCTCATCAAGTGCCTCATCCTCTTCAACCTGCCGTTCACGCTGGTCAAGGGCCTGCTGGACGCTGTGCTCTGTATGTTGATCTATAAGCCGCTGTCGCCCATCCTGCATGGCCGCCGCTGATTCCACTCGATCAGAAAGAAAAATGCTCCTGTGCATCCGCACAGGAGTATTTTTTATATCGCTTATGCCAGCGCGCCTCTCTCCAGCCACTTGCCCCGGGCAAGGCGGAGCAGAAACAGCACACCCCGGGTGCACAGCTCCACGCACATGGCCGTCCAGACACCGGCCAGCCCGAAGCGGGGAGCCAGCAGGAATGCCAGCGTCAGCCGGACGCCCCACATGCTGAACAGGTTGAGTACAAAGCAGGCGGTGCTGTCGCCAGCCCCCTGCATGGCACCGCTGGCCACGATGGAGGCCCCGAACATGGGCTCGGCAAAAGCCTCAATGCGGAGCATTTGGGCCCCGAGTGCAATGACAGCCGCGTCGGCCGTAAAAATGCTCATCAGTGCCGGGGCAAACAGCCACATCAAGACGCCGGAAAGAGCCATGATGCCCATGCCCATCCCGGTGCAGAGCCAGGCAAACCGCTTGGACATGTCCCGGCGGTGGGCACCCACCGCCTGCCCTACCAGTGCGATGGAAGCATCCTGGATGCCGTAGCCCGCCATGTAGCACAGGCCCTCGGCGCTCACGGCCAGGCTGTTGGCCGCAATGGCCACAGTGCCCAGCTGGGACACGATGCGGACGAGAAGCACCTGAGCCGAGGAGAGGGCGGCGCGCTCTGCCGCCAGCGGCACACCCACCCGCCACAGGTTGATCAGGCAGGAGCGGGTGATCTTCCAGCTGCCGGGGTGGCGGATGGCCAGTGGGCTCTCCCGCAGCAGGAGCACCGCCAGTGCGGCCAGCCCGCCGATCATGGTGGCAAGGGCCGTGCCCAGCGCCGCGCCCGGCACACCCCAGCCAAAACCGAACATCGTGACGGTCTGGCCAAACAGCTCCATCTCCCGGGTGGGATTGATGAGGAAAAAGTTGAAGAAGATGTCCAGCGCGCAGACCAGCACGCTGATGAGGCTGGGCGTCAGGGCATCACCCGTGGCCCGCAGCATGGCGGAGTACATCCCCATGGCCATGCTGAACGGCAGGGCTGCGGACCAGATGCCAAAGTAGGCCGAAGCATTGCCCTGCAAAGACGGGGCCGCACCCAGCCACCCGGGCAGGAACCGGCAGATGCCGATGCCCAGCGCCGCCATGCCGCAGCCGAGGAGGATGTTGAAGATCATGGACTGCCGCAGCACGCCCCGGGCGTCATCCTGGCGGTCGGCCCCGAGATACTGCGCGATCTGGATGGCAAAAGACGTGAACAGCCCCACCAGAATGCCGTGGAGCAGCCAGGTGCTGGAGCTGACGATGCCGATGGCCGCCGTGGCCTCGGCCCCGATGTGGCCCACCATGGCCGCGTCAATGTACTCCATCGCCGTGACCACCAGCTGCTGCAGGATGGCGGGCACGCTCAGGGCAACGGCAACGCGGGCCGTGTCGCCCAGCGGGATGCTCTCGCCCTGCCGCATCCGGGCCGCGAGAATATCAAGTGAAAGTGTCATGATGTCTCCTCTGCAAATACAAAATGGAAAAGCCGATACCTATTATAATAAGAGGGAAGAGGATTGTCAATCAAGGACGATTTTGCGGCAGGGCAATTGATTTTTACTGTTCTGCGTGATACACTCTCACCATGGGAAGAATACTATGAAAGAGGAATTGAATCTTATGATCGAAATGCTTTCTGATACCATCGGCACCCGTGCCGTGGACGCGCTGGGCTTTCTGCTGGCGTTTGCATTGACCGCCCTGATGGACTCCATGTTCCGGGAACGGCTGCCCCATGACCATGGCCGCGCGTTCGCTGTTAACGGCGAGCTGTCCAAGGGCAAGGCCCGTGGTTCCGGCCTCATCTTTGTGCTCTGCATCGCGCTGGTGACGCTGGCTGTCATCCCGTTCCGGGTGGAGTACCTGATCTATACCGTCCTCCTCATCGCCTCCATGCTCTCGGGCTATTTTGACGATGCGGCGGATACGGCCTGGAACGAATACAAAAAGGGCCTCATTGATTTTGTCATCGCGGTGGTGGCAGGTGTCACCTACCTCAACTTCAACGGCACCGGCGTGCAGCTGCTGAACTGGGCGTTCCGCATCCCGTACCCGGTCTACCTGCTGCTCATCGTCGTGCTCATCTGGGCCAGCATCAATGTGGTCAACTGTACCGACGGTGTGGACGGCCTCTCGGCCAGCCTGGCAGTGGTGTCCATCGGCACGTTCCTGCTGGCCTATTGGGAGGAGCTGGGCGAGTATGCCACGGCAGGCGTCATCTTCATCGGTGCCCTGCTGGCCTACCTGTGGTCCAATGCCAAACCCTCCACCCTGTTGATGGGGGACGCCGGCAGCCGCGCCATGGGCTTCTTCCTGGCCATCCTGGCCCTCAAGAGCAACCACCCGTTCGCATTCCTGCTGGCGGCACTGGTCTTTATCGTGGACGGCAGTCTGGGCATCCTCAAAATCAGCTTCAAGCGGTTTTTGCACATCAGCATCCTGAAAAAAACGCTGACCCCGCTGCACGACCATGTGCGCAAGCGGATGGGCTGGAGCGATGAGCAGGTGGTGGCCCGCTGGCTGATCCTGCAGGCGGTGGCATCGGCACTTTTGCTGCTGCTGGCCCGCTGAATGAATGATTTTAAGTATGATGTTTGTCTAACTTTCCAAAATGCATAAAAGTGCACGTGGTAAATTGTTGCACTTTACTTATTGAAAGTTTGACGAAAAACAGGTATACTTCTATTAACGAAAGCAAAGGCGCTTGAGTGAAGCTTATTCACTCTGCGCCTTTTTTCTTTTCATGTTGAAAGACAACCCCCGGGCGCACTGGTCTGTGGTGCATGTGCACAGGCAAAAAGAGGATAGGGAAAGGCGGAATACTTCATGATCAAACTGGAACATGTGGATAAATACTTCGGGGACCTGCACGTTCTGAAAGACGTGAACCTGGAAGTGGCTGAGGGCGAGAAGCTGGTCATCATCGGACCCTCGGGCAGCGGCAAATCGACCACCGTCCGCTGCATGAATTTTTTGGAGGAGCCTACCAGCGGCCATGTTTATATCAACGGGGAGGAGCTTACCAACAAAAACAAGACCCGCGTCGTGCGGGAGAACATCAGCATGGTGTTCCAGCAGTTCAACCTCTACCCGCACATGACCGTGCTCAAGAACCTGACGCTGGCCCCCATGAAGCTCCACCACAAAACAAAGGCCGAGGCGGAGGAGCTTGCATATCATTATCTTGAGGTAGTCGGCCTGCGGGATAAGGCGGATGTTTATCCGCCCCAGCTCTCCGGCGGCCAGCAGCAGCGCATCGCCATTGCGCGGGCCCTCTGTGCACAGACCAAGATCATCCTGTTCGATGAGCCCACCAGTGCACTGGACCCCGAGACCATTCAGGAAGTGCTGGACGTCATGGTCCGGCTGGCACACGAGAAAAACATCACGATGGTGGTCGTCACCCACGAGATGGGCTTTGCCCGCTCGGTGGCAGACCGGGTCGTCTTTATGGCGGACGGACAGATCATCGAAGAGGGCACGCCGGAGCACTTCTTCACCAACCCCAAGAGCGAGCGTGTCCGCCAGTTCCTGAGCAAGATCGTCCGGTAACATCTTATTTTGGTTGACACGGCCGGGTGCACAAGTTGTGGTGCGCCGCCGTTGTTGATAAAACGCAGCCGGTTTCGGGGCGGGCAGGGAAAGCCGCCCAGGCTGCAAAAAACATAGAGGAGTGTATGATTATGAAAAAGATCTCTCGTCGCAGCTTCGTCAAGGCCGCTGGCTCGGCCGCTGTCCTCTCCATGCTGGCCGCCTGCGGCGGCTCTTCCAGCAGCACCGCTGCTTCCACCGCTTCCACTGCCGCCAGCACCGCCGGTGCTTCCAGCGCGGCAGCCGCCAGCTTTGGCCCGGATACCCAGGCCATCGTGGATCGCGGCGTCCTCAAGGTCGGCGTCAAGAACGCCGTGCAGGGCTTCAGCTTCCAGGACACCCTGACGGGTGAGTACAAAGGCCTGGAGGACAGCCTGGCTGAGATGATCGCCGAGTATCTGGGTGTGGATGTCGAGTTCACCACCGTCACCGCTGCTACCCGCGGCGAGCTGCTGGACTCCGGCGACATCGACGCCGTTCTGGCAACGTTCACCATCACCGAGGAGCGCAAGAAGAGCTGGGATTTCACCACTCCCTACTACACCGATTATGTTTCCGTTCTGGTCGAGGACTCCAACGGCATCAAGGATCTGGCAGACCTGAAAGACAAGGTCGTGGGCGTGTCCTCCGGTTCTACTTCTGCCCGTGCTCTGGTCAAGGCCATGATCGACGCGGGCGTGCTGGACGGTGCAAACTTTGACGCCGACACGTTCAACGCTGATACCTGGAAAGAGGGCATCTCGTTCCGTCAGTACGACGATTATCCCGCCATCAGCACCGCGTTGAGCGCAAACGAGATCCAGGGCTTCTGCGTGGATAAGTCCATTTTGGCCATCTACAAGACCGATGGCCGCAGCTACGTGGATGCGGAGTTCAGCCCGCAGGAGTACGGCATCGCCACCAAGAAAGGCAGCGATTTCTCCACCCTGTGCGATGAGCTGGTGCAGGGCTGGCTGGCCGATGGTACGGTCGAGAGCCTGATCAAGGAGAACGGCCTGAGCTAAAAGACCACTTTTGCAATTGAGGGATAGAAAGGGAAAGGAGCGTTTGCCATGTCTGGTTTATTTTCGATGGACGCTTGGAGTACGGTTTGGAACCATAAAGAGAGCTTTCTGCTGGGTCTGGGCAATACCTTACAGACCGCTGTCTGCGCACTGGCGCTGGCCTTTGCCATTGGCGCTCTGCTGGGCCTGATGGCCACCAGCGGCAATAAGATCTTGAAGTTTGTAGCCCGCGTGTATGTGGAGTTCATCCAGAACACCCCGCTGCTGCTCCAGCTCTGCTTTTTGTACTACGCGCTGGCTTTTGCGGGCCTGAGCCTCGGCGTCATCCGCACCGGCATCATTGCACTGGGCGTTTACACCGGTGCTTACATGGGCGAGGTGGTCCGCGCGGCCATTGAGTCGGTGCCCAAGGGTCAGTTTGAGGCTGCACAGGCACAGGGCTTCAACTATCTGCAGCGGATGGGTTACATCATCCTGCCCCAGAGCATCCCCGTGATGCTGCCTCCCATGGTCAACCAGGTGGTCAACCTCTTTAAAAACACTTCCTGCCTCTACATCGTGGGTGGTGCGGACCTCATCAGTGTGACCTACAGCTTTGTCACCGGTGCTTCCACCGGCGGCGCTTACGCTCCCGCTTACATCGTCTGCGGCCTCATCTTCTTTGTGGTCTGCTTCCCGCTGTCCACGCTGGCGACCCGTTGGGAGGCTTCCCTCAAGGCACGCAAGGGCCGCGTGAACACCGCTCTCAAGACCGCCGCCAAGGTGGAACTCAAGGAGGCTGCTTAACATGAAAACACTTGCTGCAAGCCTTTCCATCCTCACCCAGCAGGGTGTGATGCTCTACCTGCTGCGCGGTGTGGCCTTTACCTGCATCATTTCGGTGCTGGGCGTTATTCTGGGCCTCATCGTCGGCAGCCTGCTGGCACTGGCCCGCACCTACTGCAAGCATGGCCCGGCCCGCGTCCTGGGCTGGCTGAGCGCCGCTTACATCGAGCTGTTCCGCAACACGCCCTACCTGCTGTGGATCTTCGTTTGCGTGGTCTTCTGCCCCTGCCCGGCATTCTTTGCCCGGAAAATGTTCGGCCTGACCAGCGTGGAGATGAAGCTCCTGTTCAAGGCAGCGCTGGCTCTGATCCTGTTCAACTCCTCCGTCATTGCGGAGATCGTCCGCGGCGGCCTGAATGGTGTGGCCAAGGGCCAGTTTGAGGCCGGTTACGCACAGGGCTTCAACACCGCTGAGGTGCTGCTCTACATCGTGCTGCCCCAGGCATACCGCAACATCGTGCCCACCCTGCTGAGCCAGGTCATCACCACCATCAAGGATTCGTCTTATCTGGCAAACGTGGCCACCATCGAGCTGATGGCCCGCATCCGCCAGCTGCTGAGTGCCGCGGGCACCTACAACGGTCTGGGCACCGTGAATGTTTCCGACGTCATGGTCCTGTTCGGTGCCGCCTGCGTTATCTACTTCATCATCAACTTCACGCTCAGCTGTATCGTCCGTTCGATGCAGAACAAGCGGAAAAAAGCGCTGGTCTTTGCCCCGGCAAAGAACGCCGCGTAACATCTGACATTATCTTTTTCCTATTTTCCTATTTTCTTTTCTACCTCCCGGCATAACCCTAGAGCGCAAAACGCGCCCGGCGGTTCCTCACCGCCCGGGCGCGTTTTGCGTTTTGTGCTTTATGATTGAAAATGAATAAATAGATGAAACTTTTATAAAAGCGTCTTCTCCGCTGCTTCCACCACATGGCCCACCAGCACGGAGGTGGTCACGGTGCCCACACCGCCCGGCACGGGGGTGATGGCTTCCACCACGGGCTCGGCCTCGGCAAAGCGGACGTCCCCGCAGAGCTTGCCGTCATCGCCCACATGGATGCCCACATCCACAACGGTCTGGCCCTCCCGCAGGCAGTCGGCTCCGATGAAGCCGCGCTTGCCCATGGCCACCACGACCACATCAGCCTCTTTGCAGAGGGCGGGCAGGTCCTGGGTGCGGGAGTTGCAGATCGTGACCGTAGCGTTTTCGCGGTCCAGCATCATGGCGGCAGGCTTGCCCACCACAAGGCTTCGGCCCACCACCACGGCCCGCTTGCCGGAGAGGGGGATATCGTAATACTTCAGAATTTCCAGGCAGGCCTGGGCGGTGCAGGGCGGGTAGCCCAGCGCCGTGTTGGTAAACACACCGGCCAGCGAGCCGTCCGTGATGCCGTCAATGTCCTTTTCCGGGGCCAGTGCCGCGCGGATGGTGCGGTCATCGAACTGCCTGGGCAGCGGGCGGAAGAGCAGACAGCCGTGAATGGACTTGTCCGCGTTGATTTTTTCAATGACTTCCAGCAGGGCGTCCTGAGTGGCATCGGCGGGCAGCAAAAACTGCCGGACGGCTACGCCCACCTTGCCGCAGCGGGTCATGACGCCCCGCTCATAGGAGAGGTCGTCCTCCCGCTCGCCCACCCGGACCACGGCCAGGGTAGGGGTGATGCCTTTGGCGGCCAATGCCGCACAGCGGGCGGCGTTTGCCTCGTTCATGGCCGCCACCACGGGCGCGCCTTTTAAGATCGTTGCCATTTAAACTTCCCCTCTCAATTGTGTTGCCATTTTTTCGTAGAGCGTATCGGCCAGCGGGACGTACTGTGCCAGCAGTGCGTCTGCCTTGGCGTTCAGGGCCTCGGCGTGGGCGCGGTCTGCCATCAGTTTGGTATTGATGGAGACATTCAGGCCCGAAGCCTGTAAGGCAGCCTTGCAGAACAGCGCCGCACACCCGGCGTCGGAGACGGCCAGCGCGCTGCCCTTAGCGGCGTACTCCTGCGCCAGCGCAATGCCCTCACAGCAGGCTTCCATGGTCTCCAGAGGCACGGCACAGGCCCCGTCCAGCGCCTGCTCCAGCACCGCGGCCTTATGGGCCTGCTGTTCCGGCGTCTCTTTGGGCAGGCCGTAGGCGGCAGCCAGCGGCAGAAACGCCTCTGCGTCGGCCTGCACCAGCGCTTCCAGCCGCCTGCGCAGGGCTTCCGCCCGGGCATTCAGGGCTCGGAGATCCGCCTCCACCGCCGCGTACTTCTTTTTGCCCACGGTCAGGCTGCCCACCATATTGCCCAGGGCCACGCCGGCCGCGCCCACAAGGGCCGCTGCACCGCCGCCGCCCGGGGCCGGGGCTTTGCTGGCAAGGCTCTCCAAAAAGCCCTCACAGCTCGATTTTGTCAGTTCCACGATAGATTCCTCCCTCGGTGATGAATGCGTCCAGCCGCTGGTCGTGTTCGTCCAGAGCAGCGTGGGGGACGCACTGTGCTTCAAACGCAATGCCCAGCTTCACCGCACGGGTGCAGCGGGGCAGGTAGCGGTCGTAGTAGCCTTTGCCCATCCCCACCCGGCCGCAGGCGGCGTCAAAGGCGGTGCAGGGCACGAAAATCAGATCCAGTGCCTCCGGCGGCAGGATCTCTGCCCGGCTCAGGATGGGGGTGCGGATGCCGTAGGCCCCTGCCTCCCAGCCATCCTCGCCGGGCACAGCCGCGGTCAGGCTGAAATTTTCCCCGCAGACGGGATAGGCCAGCGTTTTGCCCAGGCCCCGGGCCGTCTCGGCCAGGGTGGCCAGATCGGCCTCGCCGCCAAAGGCTGCGTAAAGCAGGATGGTCCGGGCCTGCCGGAAGCAGGGGAGCGCCGCCAGCCGGGCGCAGAGAGTTGCATTGGCAGCGGCACGGGTTTCCGGTGCCAGTGCCCGGCGGGCCGCAATGCCCGCTTTGCGCTGAACCTGTTTCTCTTCCGCAAGGGTCATGCGGCTTCCTCCGTTCTTCCGGGCGGTGCCCATGCAGACGATCTGCACAAAAAACACCCAGAATTTTTATAGTAATATAATAAGCAATGCGGGCTCAAAAAGCAAGCGTTTTTGTCGAAATTGCGGTGGAGGAAAGGCTGGCATTTTGTTATCGTGGAAAAAAACCGTCCAGCCCAATGCGGGGCCGCACTTTTTGGGAAAGAAACATCTCAGAGAGGGGGAAGTTGTATCGTCTCGCCTGCCGTCATGGCGGCCATGGGCAGCATCCTGACCAACAAGTACGCCGAGGGCCTGCCCGGCTGCGGTGGATTTTTATGCCGTGTTTTTTGTGCGTTCTTCACGAACTTTTGTGGGCGGCTTTGTGCAGAACCCAATAAAACAGGCGCAAATCTGTGATTTGTGTCCATTTGGACACTTGCGCGGACACGGGCATTTCTGGTAAAATATCTCTGATGAAAAAGAACCGGCTGTGAGCTTTTCCTCCACGCTGTTTCCTGCACGGCAGAGAGGGGCGCAAAAACGGGAAACCGGCGGGAAATGGCCGCGGAAACGCGACATCTGTCCGGGAACGCGGAAAATGACGGAAAATGCCATAAAAATTCCCACCTCGATTTTGTGATCCGGGCTTGACAAGGCACCAGTTCCGATTCATAATTGTTCCAAGGGAGAGCGCTGGAAAACCGCCCGGCGGCTGGGTGGAACGTGCCGCTCCCGGAACACCGGAAAGCGCCCGGGGAAATACGCTTGGAAAGAGAGGACGCGGTCTATGAAGCAGCTTTGGAAAAAGCTCGTGCTCTGCGTACTGACGCTGGCACTGTGCTGCAACCTGGTGCCCATGGCGTTTGCGGCGGACGCAAGCTATTACAACGTCTACTTGGAAGCACAGGGCGGTACATGTGATGTCATGCAGCTGTATGCCTACAAGTACGGCTCCAATTACCGGCTGACCAGTACGCCCACCCCCACCATGGAGGGCTATAAGTTTGATGGCTGGTACGACGATGTGGTGGGCGGCACCAAGATCACTACGCGGTACAACTTCAAGGACGATACCACCATCTACGCGCACTGGACGCCGACGGCCAAAAAGAACACAGCCACAGCCACTGCAGCCAAGACAACGACGACAGCACCGGCAGCCGCTGACACAGAGAAGAGCTGGAAGCTGAAAGACAACCTCGGCACGGTGCTGGTGGTCACAGCGGTGGTCGCTGTCGTGGTTACCGTGGTCGCCGCACAGGGTTCCTGATGAATTTGCTTTTCTATTGAGTTTACTGAAGAAAGGAAAATTACTATGACGAACTATGAACTCAAAATGCCCGCCAATTACGCAGCCATTGATGCAGAGGAGATGACCTATCTGGTTGGTGGTGAAACCACCGGCTGGCAGATGTTCAAGGATATCGGCACCCTGTTCAATTACATTGCCCGTGTCTTCTCCGCCGGCAGCTCCATCATCAACAACGTGGTCACCATCGTGGACACCGTCAAGAAGATCAATAGCTTCGTCCCCGATATGGGAAGCACCAAGAAGTAAATAAAACGCGCGGTTCAACACTGTGTAATCAAAGAGCACTCCGGGTTTCCTGCCCTGGGGTGCTCTTTTGTTGTAAAAATACAAAAAGATGTTTTGCAAAAGGAATAAATCATGAAAAGCAGGAATCGTGGTAAAGAATCTTAGGAAAATTGATTGAAAACAGGAAATATTGGTGCTATACTATTGCTAATACCACTTATCTTTATAACGTTTTTTTCGTGGAAAAAGAACGAAAATGTTTTCGTGGATTGCGCCGCGCTTCGCAGAAGACGGCGATTGAGATAAATTGGAAATGGAATGAAAGACAAAGCCTTGCAGAAGACTTTGCGGAGGAATTATGTCAGAGCGGAAATTGCGGCGGATGAGCCGCACGGAGCTGATCGACGTCATCGATACGCTCCGGCAGGATGAAACGCCGCAGGACACCGAGGCTTTGCGGCGGGTGGATGCGGAACGGAAGCGCCTGACCGAGCGGCGGCGTTTCTGGCGGGTGCTGCGCGGTACGGTGAGCACCCTGATCGTGGTGGCGGCCATTGCGGTGCTGCTGGCCACGCTGCTGCTGCCTGTGCTGCAGGTGTCGGGCGACAGCATGAACCCCACCTTGCAGGACCGGGACGTGATCCTGCTGGTAAAAACGGACGATTGGAAGACGGGCGACTTGTGTGGTTTTTACTGGCAGAACAAGCTGCTGCTCAAGCGCATCATCGGCGGGCCGGGCGATGTCATCTCCATCGACACCAAAGGTGTCGTGAGCGTCAATGGAGAGGTGCTCGACGAGCCCTATGTGGATGAGCTGGCGCTGGGCGAGTGCGACATCGAGTTCCCTTATCAGGTGCCGGAGAGCCGCTATTTTGTGATGGGCGACCACCGCGTCACCTCCATCGACAGCCGGAGTACGGTGATCGGCTGTGTCGAAAAAAGTCAAATCGTGGGCAAGGTCTTTTTACGCGTCTGGCCCTTGTCCGGTTTTTCGTTGATCCACTGAGGAAAGGAATCCATTATGGGAATGAAGAATCGCTTCCAGGAAGCCATTCAGAACGTCCAGCGGCAGCGTCATTTGGCCCGGCGTTCGGTGGCAATGGTTCTGGTGCTGGCGATGCTGACCGCCATGAGCGTCAGCTGGCGGCTGCATCAGGATGGCATCGCGCTTGCCGCCGATGACACGCGCTATTACTGCGGGAAAGAAGAACACAAGCATACCGACGATTGCTACATCGAGGGCACTGAGCCTATCTGCGGCTATGAAGAGGGCGAAATCGTCGAAGAAACGATGGATTCGGCTGATGACGCAGGGGACGGTGACTCCAGCGCTGCGGACTGGGTCGAAGCCGGGAGCGAGCCGGAAAGTGAGCCCGCCACGCAGGAAGAGCCGGAGCCGGAAGTGGTGCTGCACCACCACACCGCGGATTGCTACGAGGAAGAAGAGGTGCTGACCTGCGGCATCGAGAGCGACCACGTCCATCAGGATTATTGCTACGACCAGGAGACCGGCGAACTGCTCTGCACCGAGCATGAGCACACCGACGACTGCTATACCCTCGAAAAGGTTCTGGTCTGCGGCCAGGAAGAGGGCGAGCCGGAGAAAACGGATGACGGTGCCGCTCTGTACGACGTGGACGAAAACAGCGCGGAGGAGAGCGATTCTGCCGAGGAACCGGAGACCGTAGCCGACCCGGAACCCGAACAAGAAGCCACCAAACCCGAAACGGACGACGAGATCGACACGGGCTATACCGTCCACCACCACACCGCCGAGTGCTATGGCAAAGTGCTGATCTGCGGCAAGGAAGAGCACGAGCATACTGCCGCCTGCCTCGTCAACCCCAACGCCGAGATCGACGCGGAGTACGACGCCAAGACCCCGGACCGCACCAGCGTGGATTGGGCCCAGGACATGGTGCTCGTGGCCCGGAGCCAGCTCGGCTATACCGAGAGCAAGGCCGACGTGGACGAGGACGGCAACGGCTACACCATGTATGCCGACCAGTATTATAAGGACAAGCCCATGGTGTATGCCGACTGGGACAGCACCTTTGTGGCCTACTGCCTGTACCACGCGGGCGTGCCGCAGGATATCATCCCCCAGTACGCCAGCATCAGCGCCCTGCGTGGCGAGCTTGCCCGCATGAACTCTGAATATTATACCGATGACCCGCAGGAGTTTGCCTCCATCCTGCCGGGTGATATCGTCATGTACAAAAATGCCGAGGGCCGCGAGACCATTGGCGTGGTGTCCGACGCGGCGGTGGACGAGGAGACCAATCTGACCACGGCCCTCACCGTCATTTCCGGCGATGTCGCCACCGGCTGCGAGTCCGACGGCGAGACCACCATCGACCAGGTGGCCGAGGTGGAAGTTGCCCTGAACGAGGTCACCAGCTTTGTGTCCGTCAATGCCGCGGAGGGGTATGGTATCAGCGATTTGATGGATGAGGACGATGCTGCGCTGGTAGCGGAGGCAAAAAATCTGACGAATTGCATTACAAACGTAACCGCAACGGAAACATCTTATAAATCAGACGGAAAAGAGGGCTATAAGAGCAACCTCAAAATGGATTTTAAAATCCCCAAAGAGGGACTTGTTGCAGATGAGTATCAATATCTGTTTGAGCTGCCGGATGGTGTGGCTCTTGACTCCAGTGTGGCGGATAAGCTTTTGGGACAAGAGCTTGAGATCGCAGGAGAGGGCAGTGTAAAAGAGGGATATTTTAAATTTGTTAAAAAGGAAGATGGAACTTATGCGATCCTCCTGAAATTTAACAGAGATTATCTCGATCATACGACGACTGTCAGCGGCTATATCAATTTCTGGAGCGAATTCGGCGTTGGATATGAAACCAAAACGGGTACGGTAGAAATTCCGTTTAATGAGGAAACGAAGCTCGAAATTCAGTCAAAGGAAATTAAGCATCCGGATAATGAAACGAATATCTACGATATTGGTGTAACCAAAAAAGGCTCTTATACAGAAGATGGCAAGCTGACCTATACGGTGAATGTCGTCTCGAAGAAAGGCACGCCGGGCGAAGTCAGCTATGCGGATGCCATCACAAATCTGGACGGCTTGACCCTTGGAGAACCGACCATTGTAGTGAAAGAGCGTACGGTTACAGAGACCCGCGCCAGTAAAGAAGGCGAGTGGGGCAATAGTGCTCCATCAGACTGGGCGGCTACAACCGGCGATAAGCTGGATGGCACTGCAGACGGCAAGATCAGCGGTACACTCCCGAAGATGGAAACAGAAGTTTCTGAGAATGGTCTGGAGCGTACCTATACAGAGTATCAAGTTACTTATACCTATGATGTAAAGAATCTGGGCGATAAGGATTATACTCTGAAAAATAAAGTATCGACGTCTTCTAAGAATGATAACGGCGTTGAAATCAAGAAAGATGCAGATAAAACTGTAGAAATCAACAATCAGTATACCCTCAAGAAGACGGCAAGCTACGAAGATGGTAAGATCAAGTGGACCATCACGTTCAATGAAAATAACCGTGACATCGCTGGTGCAGTCCTGAGCGACAGCATGACGGTAAACGGTAGAAAGATTTCTGACGTGTTTGCTACGGCTGAGGACATTAAGATTGAGCCCGAAACAGGTTGGGAATATATCAAAGATGCAGATGGCCAAATCACCGGTATCAAGTTTACTGCAGAAGACGGAAAAACAAACACCGAAAAATATAAGATCACCTATACCACGAAGCATGAGCAGGCTGGTTCGGATTACAAAGTAAACAATACGGCTCATGCAGAGTTGCCCGATAAAGGAAGCGTTGATGCGAACAAGGACGTAACAGTCCCTAAGTACAACGTTGGAAAGTTTGCGGATGAGTCGAGTGTTACGGAAGAAAACAATAGCCTGACCATTCCGTGGAAAATGTCAATCGACTTTACCAATACGGCATCCATTGCCCGAGGAACTGCTTTCTGCGATAACGCTAAGATACGGAATACTCATTGGCTGACCAAAGCGCAGGCAGAGAAATTGGTAAAAAGCCTGCGATGGTCCGATACAGCATACACAAGTGGAAACCTGAGCGAGAGTGCCTCAGATACGAATGTGGATAAGGATGCTTTCCGGGTGGAGTTCTATACCAATGCCAGTTCGGTCAGTAGTGACTTAAGCGGTAAAAAGTCTGGTGTAGAACTATCTGAGCTTGCGGACGATGCCAAAATTTACGGATTCCGGATCATCGCGGCCAAGGATGTCACGCCGCCGGATGGCAAAAAGGTGCTGAAGATCAACTACAGTACAACGGCTGATATCTCGGATGTGAAAGATAAAGCTGAGTACCGAAATATCTTTGAAAATATCCCGTACAGCTACAATTATAGCAAATCGACCATCACCAAAACGGACGGTGAGGGCAAAACCGGGATATCGACTGTTATCAGTGATGACAACTCCATCACCTGGAAGATCAAAGTCAAGACCAACTCAGTCGGCCTCCATGAAAAACTCACGGTCAAGGATGTGCTGCCCGCAGGTGTTAAGCTCAAATCCATCCAGGTCAGCTTGCCCTATAACGGAAGTATTGGCCCGCTGGAATTTAGTGCAGATAAAACGACGGTCACGAAAAGTCATAATAGAGATAAACTAACAGGTACTTATGATCCGGAAACGAATGTCTTGACCATGGTGCTGGAAAACCCTGATGGAAAGCTGAAGCAAGGCTTTACCTATGAGTTTACCGTCCGGTGCGAAGTCGTCTCCGACAAAGAGGGCGGCACAATTGCTCCAGGCATGACGTACGAGTTTGAAAACAAAGCTTCCGGCTGGTTTGATGCCCAGGAAGATGCCCCGATTGGGAAAGTTTCTCAGACGCAGAACTGGTCTCAAAAAGAAAACAAGACAGAAGTGGAGCCCCTGAGCAAGAGCGCACAATCGGCGGGTGAACAGTACGGCGGCCGAAAAATGAATTATACCGTGGCAATCAACCCGGATGGAGTGAACCTCCTGCAGGGAGAGAACAGCTCTACGCTTACCGTAACGGATATACTCTCCGTGCAAGTGCACCCGGATTATATCTGTTTGAGAGATGGAAAAACGCCAACGGGTGAAAAAGTAACTGTAAATGCGTCACTGGATGAAAAGAACATCAAGCTGTGCTATGCGAGCAAAGATGCAAATGGAAATCTGGTAGCGGGAAGTGCTGTCCAGGGCTATGGGCTGGAGATCAAAACCTACACAGACCCACAAAATAGCAGCAGAATGCTGTATAAGATCACGCTGAGTGATCTGCCAGACGGCTATGCCATGCTCCTCAGCTATACCTATGAGCTCGAAAGCAATATTGACACGGTATATCCAAACTGGTTGAGCTATGGATATTGGAAAGGTGTTGTAACCAATACGGCAAGCTTGGAAGGTACTTCTTATAAGAGTGCGGAGTATCAAGACAAGAATGAGTATTGTAACGCCGGTGCCGGTGGTGGTGTGTACAGAGACCATGCCCTGACCATCAAAAAAGTGGAAAGCGGCAAATACTACAATGTATTGCCGGGTGCAGAGTTTAAGCTGCAACAATACGATGGTACGCAGTTCGTGGACGTAGAGAGTAAAACCTATACGACAAACGAGAAAGGCCAGTTTACTATAGAAAAGTCCGGAGCGGGTTACCTTACGAATACGCTATACCGTCTGGTAGAAATTACTCCGCCGAACGGTTATGCGTTGCCGGAAAATCCGGAAGAGGAAGCCGTTTACTTCTACTTTGAAGATGATTCGGATACAACGCATATTCTGCCAGAGAATATCCCGGCGTCTGCAGTGGATTTGAACAGCGAGTCCAAGCTGGTCTATGTGGAAAACGAGCCAAACCTGACCTCTGTAACCGTGGAAAAGAAGTGGAATAATTCCGATGGTACGCCGCTTGCTTCTCCGCCGGATTCAATTGATTTTGATTTGGTAATGTATTCCAGTAAGGAGAAGCCTGTCAGCGGAAAGTCTGCTACTGTAATAGGCCAAATTGTCAACACGGCGAACAACAAGGTAAGGATGACTTTTGCGGGAGATACGCTGTATACAGAAGATACGGTCATGACGCTTAAGGTTACTTATCCACAGAGAGGTGAGATTCAGTATAATGGAGGTATCGTCCCGGTCATATACTGGAACAACCAGACGATCAGCCCTGTTAAAACAGAAGAACCTGAAAATGAATCGGGCATTACCTGGGTTTATGAATGTAAACTGAAAGCGGGCGAAAACCAGATTTATGGTAAGCTTGTGCATAATGGCGATAGCCACAACATTGAGGCAACTTATCAATCGCCGACGCAGCCAACTAATACAGAGGTAAAACGTATACACTATACGCTCTCTTCCAGTGACAACTGGCGTATGACCATCCCCGATTTGCTGCGCTCCGGCGAAGATAAGGCAGGGAATACGGTGTACTACAGCTACAAAGTAGAGGAGACCGACACCGATTCCGACTATCAGGTCAGCTACAGCACCACCAACGGTGTGACCAGCGGCCTGATCACGATGGTCAACACCAAAACCCCGGAGCAGGAAGAGCCCACCTACGAGCTCCCCTCCACCGGCTCCCCGGGCGGCACAGTTCCTTACACGGCAGGCGGCGCGGCCATTGCGCTGGCCGCGGTGCTGTGTGGATATAACTCCAGGCGCAAGCGGAAAAGGGGGGAAGAGTGACTCCTGCAGCTCTGACCCCGGCAACAAACCGAACGTAGGAAAATAAATCCCCTCTCTGGCGTCTCAGAGAGGGGACGTAAGAAAGGTAGTAAAGAAATATGAAAAGAGTAAAACGCGTGTTGGCGCTGCTTGCAGCGCTTGCGTTGGTGCTGGCCATGGCCGTCCCGGCGTTTGCGGATAAAGCAAATCAGTATACAATTTCTGTCCCGGCGGGAAGTAGTCATACATACAAGGTTTACCAGATTTTTACGGGCGATTATAGCGCTGGTAAGCTGTCTAATATCAAGTGGGGCCAGAACAGCAAGAACCGTGGCGTGGATGTCGGCGTCGATACCAAAGTGGCCCAGAGGGTTCTGGACGAATTAGCTGCTGTGAATACCACAACAGCAACAGATGCAGACAAGCTGAGGGTGATTGAGAAGTATGCTGATTTGAGCGGTGAGGGCATGGCCACTGTCTCTGACGGCAATTCTGTTGATGCCACTGCTGGTTACTACCTGTTCAAAGACACGACTGCAACCGGAGATAATGAAGTTTACATTACGGAAGTGGTTGGTAATGTTACAATCAAAGCCAAAAATTCCAATGTCCCAGGTTTTGAGAAAAAACTGAAAGATAAGAATGACACCACGGATAATGATTTCGGCGATTGGCAGGATGTTGCAGACCATGATATTGGCGATAAAATCCCGTTCAAGCTGGAGGCTACGGTTCCGGCTGACTATGCAGAGTACAGCAAATACTATTTTGCATTCCACGATAAGGAAGAAACTGGCCTGACATTTAACCGCGATTCTGTCAAGGTTTATGTTGATGATACTGAAATCAAGAATGACTTTGAGGTCAAAACTACTACTACTACTTTTGCCGATGGCTGCTCGTTTGAGGTCGTTTTCAGCGATTTGAAGACAATCACTTCTGTTAAAGCTGGCAGCAAAATTCGTGTAGAGTATACTTCTACTCTGAATGATAAGGCTGTGATTGGCGACGAGGGCAACCTCAATAAGGCACAACTCGAGTATTCTAACAACCCCAGAGATACGAATTCTAAAGATAAGACGGTTTGGGATAATGTTGTTGTCTTTACCTATCAGGTCGTTGTCAACAAGTATGCAAACTCTGTTGCAGAAGACAATAAGCTGACAGGTGCAGAATTTACTCTGAGCAAAAAGCTGAAAGATGGCACGTCGAAAGTTATTACTGCTGTGAAGTCTGAGGAGGGCACTCGGTTTACTTTTAAAGGTCTGGATGACGGTGAATATACGTTGACTGAGACTGTGACCCCGGAAGGCTACAATACCATTGACCCGATTACCTTTAATGTCAGTGCAGACCATGAAATTACTTGGGATGGAACGGGCAATCGTAACGATTTGCTGAATAGCCTGACCGGTAATGAGGTAACAGGTGAAATTACATTTGCAAAGAACGCAAATGTTAATGGCTCTCTGGTAACGGATATTATCAATAAGTCCGGTACAGTGCTGCCCTCCACCGGCGGCATGGGCACCACGGTCTTCTACGTCGTTGGCGGCGGCCTGATGGCTGTGGCGGTGGTCCTGCTGGTGACCAAGAAGCGGATGGAGAACAAGCGCTAAACCAAACCCCAAAGCAAAAAATATCCTGATAACATTAGGGAGTAGCCCATGAAAAAGAACCGCAGTACCATAATTTTAATCCTGATCTTTCTCGTGGGTCTATCCGTGATGTTATATCCCACCGTCAGCGATTATGTCAACCAGCGCCACCAGTCCCGCGCGCTGGCCAGCTATGACGAGACGGTCAACGAGATGTCGGATGCGGACTATACCGCCTATTTTGAGGCGGCGGACGCCTACAACCAGCGGCTGGCGGCCACGCCCAATTCGTTCTTCACGCCGGAGCAGGTCTCCGGCTATGACGAGACGCTGGACGTCTCCGGCACGGGCATTATGGGGTATATCACCATCCCCAGGATCGGCGTGGAGCTGCCCGTCTACCACGGCACCAGCGATGGTGTTTTGCAGGTGGCGGCAGGCCATCTGGAGGGCAGCAGCCTCCCCGTGGGCGGGGCGGGCACCCATGCGGTCATCTCGGCCCACCGCGGCCTGCCCAGCGCCAAGCTGTTCACCAATCTGGACGAGCTGGAAGCGGGCGACACGTTCACCATCACGGTGCTGGACCGGGTGCTGACCTATGAGGTGGACCGGATCTCCATTGTCCTCCCCACCGAGACGGATTTATTACAGCCCGTAGAGGGGCAGGACTACGTTACCCTGATGACCTGCACGCCCTACGGCATCAATACCCATCGCCTGCTGGTGCGCGGCCACCGTGTCAACACGCGGGAGAGCCAGAAACATGTCCGTGTCACGGCGGACGCGACACGGATCGACCCCATCATCACGGCGCCTGTCATTGCCCTGCCCATGCTGGCAGTGCTGCTGATCTGGCTGCTGGTGACCACGCGGAAGCGTCCGAAAGCAGGCAAACATGAGAAAACGACGAGAGGTGACCCCCATGAAACAAATTCGTAAACAGCTGGCGGCGCTGTTGCTGGCTGTGGCCCTGGCGGCAGCGTGCGCGGCCCCGGCTTTTGCCGCCGCCACGGCCGCCAGCATTGAGCTCACCCGGAAAGGCAGCATCACCGTGACCCTCCGGGATTCCGAGAGCGGGAGCGCTGTCTCGGGCGGCAAGCTGACCCTGTATCAGGTGGCCTCCATCAGCCGCCAAAATGGAAATTTAAGCTACGATTATACAAATGGTTTTAAAAATTGCGGCGTTTCCCTCGGCGATCTCTCGGAGAGCGACCTGGCCCGGACCCTGGACGACAAGCGCCCGGCCGACAGCAAAGGGGAGACGCTCACCGTGGATACCGATGGCAAGGCCGTCTTCTCACGGCTGCCGCTGGGCCTGTATCTCGTCGTCCAGAGCACCGCTTCCACCGGGTATGAGAAGATCAACCCGTTCCTGGTGTCGGTGCCGCTGGTGGAGGAGGACACGTACCTCTACGATGTGGACGCCCTGCCCAAGGTGGGCACGCTGACGCCCACCACCCCGCCGGACGTGCCGGAAGAACCCGACAAGCCGGAGGAACCGGACAAACCCACGGAACCCGAGAAGCCCACCGAGCCGGAAAAGCCGACCACGCCGGAAAACCCGGACAAACCGGAGACCCCGGATCTCCCCGAGGAACCGGGCAAGAACACCCCTCCGGGTGCCGACAACCCCGATGACTGGGTGCTGAACGGCCGCCCGGATAAGAACAAGGCGCCCAATCCGGGCAACCCGGACGACTGGGTGCTGAATGGCCGCCCGACCCTGCCCCAGACCGGCCAGCTGAACTGGCCCATCCCGGTGCTGACGGCGGCAGGCACCTGCCTCATTGCAGCGGGCATCCTGCTCCGCAAAAAACACTGAGCCATGCAGAAAAGACGACTTGGAACCATCCTCATCCTGCTGGGAGCGCTGCTGCTGGCCGGGGCGCTGGGCCTGCTGGGCTACAACCAGTGGGACAATGGCCGCGCCCAGAAAGCGGCGGCACAGGTGCTGGATCAGCTGGAAACGACGCTGGACGAGCAGGAGAACCATTTGCAGCTTCTGGTGCCCACCCAGGTGGACGACACCGCCCGGGAGATGACCGTTACCGCCATTGATGGCTGGGATTACATCGGGTATCTCTCCATCCCGTCCATCGGGCTGGCCCTGCCGGTGATGAGCGAGTGGAGCTATCCGGGCCTCAAAATTGCCCCGGGGCGGTACGCGGGCTCGGTCTTCACGGACGATCTGGTCATCTGCGGCCACAACTATGCCCGGCATTTCAGTCCTGTCAAGCGGCTGGCGGTAGGCACCACGGTGCAGTTTGTGGATATGGACGGCCGGGAGTGGGACTACACCGTCTCCAAAGTGGAGACCCTGCAGCCCACCCAGATCGAAGAGATGGTGGGCAAGGCGGACGGCGATGACTGGGATCTGACCCTCTTCACCTGTACCACTGGCGGCAGTGCCCGCTGCGCGGTGCGCTGTACCCGGGTGGAGACGGCTTCCTGAGGATTCCAAACCGGAATAATTTATACAAATATTACAAAAAGGCACGCTCTCTTTGGGAGAACGTGCCTTTTCCGCATCTTATTCTAGGTTCCGGGGAGATCAGTAGTGCAGCTGGTCAGCGGTCAGAGCTTCCAGCACGGGCAGCATGGCGGCTGCTTCCGCCTTGGCCTTGGGCAGGTCCATATCGCGGTAGTTGCCGCACTCCACCTCACTGGCACCGGGGACGGCACCCTCAAAAGCGGCCATGAAGCGGAACGAGTCCACGGTCAGGGCCAGCGCCTCGGCGGGGGTCAGGCCCCGGGTGAGCAGGTAAAAGCCGGTGCGGCAGCCCATGGGGCCGACGTAGATGACGCCGTCCTTGTAGGCGCTGTTCCGCGCGTAGGTGGCAAACAGGTGTTCCAGCGTGTGGGCCGCGCCGGTGGTCAGGTAATCGCCCTGATTGGGCTTTTTCATCCGGATGTCCCAGGTCAGCACATCGCCGTCCTGGCGGCTCAGGTACATGCCGCGGTCCAGTTTGGTGTGGTCCACGCAAAAGCTTGCGATCCGTTCCATTGCTACTTCCTCCCAATCTTTCGGGTAAAATCAGGCCTGCAGGCGCTGCACGTTGCCGTGCGCGCAGTCCACGGCCACCATCAGGCCATCACGGATGTGGCTGGTAGCACCGGCGGCACCCACGATGGTGGGCTTAAGCAGAGCCTTGCCGGCAATGGCAGCGTGGCTGTTCAGGCCCGGCTCCTCGACCACGAGGGCGGCGGCGTCACGGACGTAGCTCAGCATCTCGTTGGAGGTGGAGGGCACCACCAGGACCATGCCGGGCTTGAACTTGGCCCGCAGCTCGTCCAGGTTGTGGCAGACACAGGCCTTGCCGGTGGCGTTGGCCAGGGCAGAGCCCTCAGGGCCGATGCCCACGCCGGTAGCCAGGCAGTTGCCGATCATGTGGATCTTGATCATATTGGTGGTGCCGGACACGCCCACGGGGACGCCGGCGGTGACAACAGCCAGCTCGCCGTCGTGCAGGTAGCCGTTCTCCTTGGCCAGGCTGGTGGACATCTCGATCAGCTCATCGGTGCTGTGGGCCAGAGCCATCATCAGCGGGGTGATGCCCCAGGAGATGGCCAGCTGACGCTGCACCTGCTCGTTCATGACGCAGGCAATGATAGGCTGTGCGGGGCGGTACTTGCTCAGCAGGCGGGCGGTGTTGCCGGACTCGGACACTGTGACGATGGCGGAAGCGTTGACGTCCTTGGCGGTCAGGCAGGCAGCGTGGGCGGTTGCGTCGCTGACGCTGATCTGGCCGTTGCCGGCATCCACCAGACGGTTGTCGCGGTAGTGCACCTCGTTCTCGGTGCGCTCGGCAATGGCGGACATGGTCTTGAGGGCCTCCACGGGGTAAGCGCCTGCAGCGGTCTCACCGGAAAGCATGATGGCAGAGGTGCCGTCGTAGATGGCGTTTGCCACGTCAGAGATCTCGGCACGGGTGGGCCGGGGGTTGACCATCATGCTGTCCAGCATCTGGGTAGCCGTGACAATGGGCTTGCCAAAGGAGAACGAGCGGTCGATGACGCTCTTCTGGATGCCGGGCAGCTCGGTGAAGTCGATCTCAACGCCCAGGTCGCCACGGGCGACCATGACGGCGTCGGCGGCAGCCAGGATGCTGTCGATGTTGTTCACGCCCTCGCGGTTCTCGATCTTGGCGATGATGCGGATGTTGGAGTCGTACTCGTTCAGCAGGTTGCGGATGTCGTACACGTCCTGTGCGGTGCGCACAAAGGAAGCGGCGATGAAATCAAAGCCCTGCTGCACGCCGAAGATGATGTCGTCGCGGTCGCGCTGGCTCAGGTACGGCATGGAGAGGTGGACGCCGGGCACGTTGACGCCCTTTTTGTTTTTGATCTTGCCGCTGTTCAGCACCTCGCAGATGATGTCGGTGTCGGTCACGTTGGTGATGCGCAGCTTGATGAGGCCGTCGTCCAGCATGATGGTGCCGCCCTCGTGCACATCCTGGGGCAGGTCCTTGTAGGTGATGGAGCAGATCTCCTTGGTGCCCTCCACCTCACGGGTGGTCAGGGTAAAGGTCTGGCCTGCTTCCAGCATCTCCACGCCGTTCTTGAACTCTTTCAGGCGGATCTCGGGGCCCTTGGTGTCCAGCAGAGCAGCCACGGGCTTGCCCAGCTCGGCACGGATGGCTTTCAGGTTGTCCAGGCGGCCCTTGTGCTCCTCATAGGAGCCGTGGGAAAAGTTGAAACGGGCCACGTTCATGCCGTTGGCGACCAGCTCGCGCAGCACGCCGTCCTTATCGGTGGACGGGCCCAGGGTGCAGATGATCTTTGTTTTTCTCATATAAAGTACCTCCAACTACGTCTCTTCAAATTTCACTCTATCACACAGCGGAAACTACATCCTCCCGCTGCTTCTGGCAGAGCCAAGCTGCCAGGGAAAACGCTTGATGGTTTGTTTGTTCAAAACCCCACCACCTTATATTATAAACACTTGGATACAATAGAGCAAGAAAAATATTTGCTAAGAAACCCTTAAGATTTTATACCAACCGCCAAAATCGGTTAAGCGGTCGGTTTTGGCCCCTTAAATTCGCTGAATCCATGTCCGGGTGCACGATGCTGCAACAAAAGGCTTGCACAAACAGCCAACTGCGCCTATAATAGAGCTAAGAAAAAGTCTCACTTTTTGGGGTGCATGGTGCCCCGGGAGCAGGGACCCGAATTTTGAAAAAACGGAGGAACCACTGCAAATGGAAAAGCGTGTTTTTCTGATCGTTCTCGACAGCTTTGGCATTGGCGCGGAGCCGGACGCCCCCGCCTTTGGCGACGCGGGCACCAACACCCTGGGCGCGATTGCCAAGCACCCCAACTTCCACTGCCCCAACCTGCAAAAGCTGGGCCTGTTCAACATTGACGGCGTGACAGCAGGGGAGAAGAGCCCCGCCCCCGAGGGTGCCTTTGCCCGCCTGCAGGAGCAGAGCATGGGCAAGGACACCACCATTGGCCACTGGGAGATCGCCGGTGTGGTCAGCCCCAAGCCGCTGCCCACGTTCCCGGAGGGCTTCCCCGATGCCCTCATCCAGGAGTTTGAGGAGAAGACCGGCCACAAAGTGCTCTGCAACAAGCCCTATTCCGGCACCCAGGTGCTGAAAGATTACGGCGAACAGGCCATGAAAGAGAATGCACTCATCGTGTACACCAGCGCCGACAGTGTGTTCCAGGTGGCCGCCAACGAGGAGCTGGTGCCGGTGCACGAGCTCTACCGTTACTGCGAGATCGCCCGTGAGATGCTGAAAGGGGAATACGGCGTGGGCCGTGTCATCGCCCGGCCGTTCCTGGGCCACACGGCCGATACGTTCTACCGCACCACCAACCGCCACGACCTGAGCCTCAAGCCGCCCCGCAAGACCATGCTCGACCTGCTGAAAGACGCCGGCAAGGACGTCATCGCGGTGGGCAAGATCTATGATATCTTTGATGGCGAGGGCGTCACCGAGAAGATCAAGACCACGGGCAACACCAACGGCATTGCCTTTACCAAGGCCCTGCAGACCCGTGATTTCGAGGGCCTGGCGTTCGTCAACCTGGTGGACTTTGATATGCTCTACGGCCACCGCCGCGACGTGGCGGGTTACGCTGCCGCCGCCACCGAGTTTGACCGCTTCCTGGCCGACTTCATCCCCGGGATGCGGGAGGACGACCTGCTGATGATCACCGCCGACCACGGCTGCGACCCCTCTTACACCAAGACCACCGACCACACCCGCGAGTATGTGCCCTACCTCATCTGCGGCAAGGGCGTCAAGCCCGGCGTGGATCTGGGCACCAAGCTCTGCTTTGGCACCATCGCCCACACCATCTGCGATTACCTCGGTGTGGACGCTTCCAGCCTGGACGGCCAGAGCGTGCTGCCGGAGATTTTGAAGTAAGCGGATTCGAGAAAAGCAAGACCCCCGTTCCGATGGAACGGGGGTCTTGTGATATCCGGGTTTATGCAGCGTCGCTGGCTGCGTTGGTGTCGGTGCTTTCCGAAGAGCTGGAGGAGCCAAACAGAGCATCCAGCACCGTGGAAGCAGCCTGATGCAGGGAGGAGGCCGCCTGCTCCAGCTGTTCCTGACTGGGCATGGAGATGGCGGGGCTTTCGCCGCCCGTCTCGCCGCTCTGTGCAGGCTGGGCCTCGGATTCTGCCGGTGCTTCCGTGGAAGCGCTCTGCTCACTATCCGCCGGGGTCTCCGGGGTGGTTTCCCCATCGGCGGGGGTCTCTTCCGGGACACTCTCGGCGGGTTCTTCGACGATCACGCTGTCCGGGGTCTCCTCCGGCACGGAGACAGCCGCGTTGGGGTCTGCCGTCGGGGTGTGGACGTCGGTCTTCTCCGGGGTCTGGCTGGTGCTGGTCAGCTTGTCTTCCCCGCCCAGCACAGCTGCGACAAGGGCTTTTGCCTCGTTGACGGAGTTTTCATCCGGTTTCATGACATAGAGGCTCTGGCCCTTGGCGGAGTAGCACTTGCTGCTCTTGGCACCGGTACCGGTCACGCTGTAGCTCTGGATATCCCAGCTGGACAGGTCGCTCAGCTGCATCCGGACCAGGGCCGAGATCTGCTCCTGGGACAGGCTGGTCACAAAGCAGTCCGCCATTGCATCCATCAGCTTGGAAAAGCTCATGAGCAGGGCCGGGGACTTGAGTTTTTCCACCATGGCGTCAATGACTTTCATCTGGTTGATGCCGCGCTGGATATCGCCGTTCTTAAAGGCATGGCGCTCCCGGGCAAAGGCCAGGGCGGATTTGCCGTCCAGATGGTTCCAGCCCTCGGCAAAGGTGGTGGGGTCATAGTAGCCGGGGCTGCCCACCGAGGTGAACGCCTGGTCGGAGTAGACATCCACGCCGCCGATCGCGTCGATGATGCTGATGAAGCCTGCAAAGTTGATGCGGATGTAGTGTTCCACATTCACACCGTAGAGGTTGCCCAGCGTCGCCATGCTGGTCTCCACACCATACAGGCCGGCATGGGTCAGCTTATCCTTGCTGTCGGTGCCCGCCAGGTCTACATAGTAGTCACGCGGGGTGTTGATGAGGGCCACCTGCTTGGTCTCCGGGTTGACCACCGCCAGAATGTTCACGTCGCTGCGGGCCTTTTCGGTCAGCTCACCGCGGTTGTCCACGCCGCTGAGGTAGACCACGAACGGCTCTTTGGTGATCTTATTGGCTTCCGCGCCGGTGATGAGGCCGGAGGTGACATTATCCAGTGCGGCAAGGCCCTGCTGTGCCCAGACGCAGCCCACGGCCAGCCCGGCGCAGAGGAAGAGGGAGAACACCCGGGACACAGCGCCCGGGGTCTTGTACTCCTGGCAGCGCTTGACCAGCAGCCAGAGCAGCACCAGCAGTGCCGTGATGAGGATGAGATACAGCGCGGGCAGCATCTGGGTGCGCCACAGCTGCACCAGAGCGCCGACACTTAAAATTGCCTGTAATACCAGCAAAATAACGCCTCGTTTCGGGGTCGATTCGCCCGGAATGGTCATCTTGTGCTCCCGGGGAGGCTCCGGTGCCTTGTGGGAGGGGGGATTGTTCCGGGGCGGTTTGGGCGGCGGAGACTGGGGCTGGGGCACCTCCGGCGCAAAGAACGCCGAGCTGTCCACCTCAATGGTCTTGTCGTCCTCGTGCCGCGCGCCCCGGCGGATGTGCCGGGAAGTATCGTCCGGGTGGGAGGAACGGTCATTTTCATCGAACATGAGAATACTCTCCTTTGACAGTGTGCCTGGCCATGGGTCAGGACACGGGAACAATGGTCAGCACGGCGCGGGCCGGCAGACAGGTCGCGGTCTGGTCTTCTTCCCGCAGCCAGCCGTAATGCTCACAGATGTGGTCCGGGCAGGGGGAGTCCACAAAGCGGGCGGCTCCGTCCTGCACCTGAATGTGCACGGTCAGGTAGCCGGTGTCCACATCGTAGGTGGCATCCTTGGTCAGCGGGATATCCAGCACCGTGTTGGCGTCGCCGTAGGTCAGGGCCGCGGCTAAGGCCGCTGCACCAGTGCGGTGGGCGGCCCGCCAGGCAAACCACCCGCCTGCGATTCCAAGAACCACGACGGCAAAGATCAGATTGATGAGAAGCTGTTTGTGTTTCATGAACGGTTATCCAATGTTGTCGTTGAGCGGGATCTGCTCCAGTTCGGCCAGCCAGAGGGCAGCTGCCGCGTCGCTGGGCATCCGCCAGTCGCCGCGAGGCGAGAGGGTCACGCTGCCCACCTTGGGGCCGTCCGGCAGGCAGCTGCGCTTGAACTGCTGGACAAAGAACCGCCAGTAGAAGTTGCGTAGCCACTTGTACAGCACGCTGTCCGGGTACTCGGCACGGCCTGCAAAGGCGGCCTTTGCCAGCCGGAAAATCTTAGCCGGGCCAAAGCCGAAGCGGAGCACATGGTAGAGGTAGAAATCATGGAGCTCATAGGGGCCAACCAGATCTTCCGTCTTCTGCGCGATCTCGCCGTTGTCCTTGGCGGGGAGCAGCTCCGGGGAGACCGGCGTGTCCAGAATGTCCAGCAGCACGGTCTTGAGCGCTTCGGAGGCGGCAATGTCAGCCTCGTACTGCACCAGATGGCGCACCAGCGTTTTGGGCACGCCCGCGTTGACGCCGTACATGCTCATGTGGTCGCCGTTGTAGGTGGCCCAGCCCAGGGCCAGCTCTGAGAGGTCGCCGGTGCCCACCACGAGGCCGCCGGTACGGTTGGCAAGGTCCATCAGCTCCAGAGTGCGGACGCGGGCCTGACCGTTTTCAAAGGTCACGTCCAGCACGTTCTCGTCCTGCCCGATGTCGGCAAAATGGCTGTGGACGGTATTGGCAATGTCGATCTCCTGGAACGAGACGTTCAGCTCGTCGCACAGAATCTCGGCATTGCTGCGGGTGCGGTGAGTGGTGCCGAAGCAGGGCATGGTCACGGCCCGCACGTCGGTGGTGGGGCGGCCCAGCTGCTTCATGGCACGCACGGCCACCAGCAGGGCCAGGCAGCTGTCCAACCCGCCCGAAATGCCGATGACGGCGGTCTTGGCGTGGGCATGATCCAGCCGCTTGGCAAGGCCGTCAGCCTGCATTTTCAAAATCAGCTCACAGCGCTCGGCCCGCAGCTGCTGGTTGTGGGGCACGAACGGGGTGGGGTCCACCCAGCGGGTCAGCACCGTCTCCGTGAGGGGCAGGCTGAACTCCACCGTGGTGTAGCCGTCTGCCGCAGGCTCAAAGCTGGTGTTGCGGGCCCGCTCACTCTCCATCCGCTGGCAGTCCAGCTCGGTCTCGGCGTAACCGCCCGCAAAAGGCTTCGTTTCAGAGAGGAGAGTGCCGTTCTCGGCAATGAGGTCATGGCCGGCAAACACCATGTCCTGGGTGCTCTCACCGTGGCCGGCAGAGGCGTAGAGGTAGCCGCAGAGCAGGCGGGCGGACTGGTTGGACACCAGTGCCCGGCGGTACTCGGCTTTGCCCACCGTCTCATCGCTGGCCGAAAGGTTGGCGATGACGGTGGCCCCGGCCAGCGCGTGGAACGTGGAGGGCGGCAGAGCGCTCCACAGATCCTCACAGATCTCCACGCCCAGCACAAAGCTGGGCATCTCGCGGCAGCGGAAGAGCAGGGAGGTGCCAAAGGGCACCTGCTGGCCGCAGACGGCAATCATTTCCACCTCGGTGCTGCCCGGGGTGAACTGGCGCTTTTCGTAAAATTCGCCGTAGTTGGGCAGGTAGGTCTTGGGCACCAGGCCCAGCAGCTGGCCCTTGCAGAGGACAGCGGCGCAGTTGTACAGCTTGCCCCGTACCAGCAGCGGCAGGCCCACCAGAGCCACCACGTCCAGCTCTTTGCTGGCGTCCAGAACGCTCTGCAGCCCGGTCAGCGCTCCCTGCTGGAGGGTGCGCTGCAAAAATAGGTCGCCGCAGGTGTAGCCCGTGAGGCAGAACTCAGGGAAGACCGCCAGCTTGACGCCCCGGCCCGCGGCCTCGCGCAGCTGGGCGATGATCTGCTGGGTGTTATACGCGCAGTCCGCCACCCGCAGGGCGGGGGAAAGGGCTGCGGCTTTCAAAAAACCATCTTTCATCGGAGGATTTCACATCCTGTCTGTTTTGATCAAAAAACCAGGAGCAGGGCCCCGGGTTCGTGCTCATAGTATATCACAATCTGCCCCAAACGAAAAGTAACAGTTGGAAAACAGGCGGAAAAACTTGCAAAAACAAAAAGAGCCGCCGCGTTGCCGCGGCAGCCCCAAAGCCATAAAAGTGGAAAACGAGATAGACCGTAAGCCGGGTTCTGTATTAAACGACGATCTGTCTAGACCTGCCATTGCTGACAGGTTCGTGCCGCCTTCGGGACACGCGAGCAGCGCTATCCGTCCCATATAGGCGTTGCTTCCGGTAGGGTTTACAAAGCCGCATGGTCACCCATGCGCTGGTGAGCTCTTACCTCGCCGTTTCATCCTTACCGCATTGCTGCGGCGGTTTGTTTTCTGTTGCACTTTCCCTAAGGTCACCCTCGGCTGCCGTTAGCAGTTACCGTGCTCTGTGAGGCCCGGACTTTCCTCAGAGCGGTCAAAGCCGCCCCGCCGCCGTATGTTCCACTCGTTTTCCGCTCCCTATAGTACCATAAAAAAACAAGATTTGCAAGCGATGCGGAATTTTGGTATACTATCTTTATCTTTGAGCTTGGAAAGGGGCGGGCAGGATGAAGCTGTATTTCCCGGTGCCGCCGCAGGCGGATGGCGTGCTGCTGCGCAATTTTCTGCGCCGCTGTGCCGTTTCCACCGAGCTGGCCCGGGCCGTGAAATTCCACGGCAGCGGCTTTTTTGCCGATGGCCAGCCCATCCTGGCAAACCGCCGCCTCGCCGCCGGGCAGATGCTCTCGTTTGAACTGCCCGCCGACGGTGAGGGTGTGGCCCCGCAGCCGGAGATCCCGGTACAGGTCGTCCACGAGGACGCTTTTGCCCTCCTGCTGGAAAAGCCGCCCCGCCTGGCCGTGCATCCCACCCTGAACTACCCGCTGGACACGCTGGCCAACGGCTATGCGGCCTGGGCGGCGGCACAGGGGAGGAGCACGGTCTTCCGGCCCGTCAACCGCATTGATAAGGACACCAGCGGCCTGGTGCTGGCGGCGCGGAACAGCTACGCCGCCCCGCTGCTGGCCCAGGGCGTGGAAAAGCTCTACTATGCCATTGTGGAGGGAGAACTGCCTCTCGGCCCCGGCGTTATCGACGCCCCTATCGGGCGGCAGGGCGACAGCATCATCGGGCGGTGCGTGACCCCCGAGGGCAAGCCCAGCCGCACGGAGTATACCATATTAAAAGCAAAGAATGGCCTCAGCCTGGCGGCCTGTGTCCCGGTAACGGGGCGGACCCACCAGATCCGGGTCCACTTTGCCTCTCTGGGCCACCCGCTGGCCGGGGATGACCTCTACGGCGGCCACCGAGAGCGCGTCGGGCGGCAGGCGCTCCACTGTGCAAAACAGACATACACGATCCCGGCCTATACACCGATGCCGGACGGGATCGTGATCGACTGGGAAGCACCCCGACAGCGGATCACGGTGGAAAGCCCGCTCCCGGCGGATCTACAGGCCCTTTTGACGGATTGAGACGCGAGAATTTGTATATTTCGTGAAAAGTCCGTGAAAGCTCCCGCCAAATTCTGTGATAATGCTTGTTTCGGTGCGGGCGGAGTGTATAATAAAAGAAAGATAGACTGATGTACTGTGCCGTTTTGAAACTTTGCGGCGCGGTTTTACTGACTGGAAAGAAACTGGAATCCGGAAGGAGCATCCTTTTTTGCTGGACGAAAAAACAACAGAACCGCAGCAGGAGATGCCGTCGGCCCCCAAACCGACGGCCCAGCGCGGGGAGAAGCTGCGCTCGCTCTGGGCGCGGCTGCAGTGTGTGCATCTGCTGCGGAGACATCGGTTCCGCCGAAAAACGCAGCACCATATGAACAATGTTTCCCAGAAAATGCGGGCCACCCCCATGGTGCAGACCGTGGGCGAGGGCCTGTACGCTCTGGGCTTTTCGACGGAATATGCCGTCGTCCGCGCCGGGCGGCGGGTCCGCGCGGCAGCCCTGTGGGTGGCGGCCTGGTTTGCAGCGCTGGCCCATGACCTGATGGTCACGGCGTTCCCCGGTGCAGCACAGGTGCTCAAGGACCTGTTTGGCCCCATCGTCCTCTTTGTGCGGGGCTGCGGGGCGCTGCTGGTTCATGCCCACCGGATTCATCAGGAAAAAGGCCTTGGCGCGGCCCTGCAGGCCAGTGTACATTTCTTCACAAACGGCATCCGGCGCAATGTGAAGCTGCTGCCCCGCATGGCCATGTACATCCTGCCACTCTGCGCGCTGGCTGTCTGGGTGGCCGTGTTCAACCACATGGTGTATCAGCCTTATGCGCTGGCGGTGCAGGTCAACGGCCAGACCGTGGGCTATGTGGCCAACGAGACGGTCTTTAACCTGGCCCGCGAGGACGTGCAGCAGCGTATCAATTACTCCGGTACGGAGAAAAAAGAGTGGACCATTGAGCCGACCTACACCATCTCGGTGGGGCACACGGTGATGGATGAAAACGAGATGGCCAACGCCATCCTCAGCAGCGCCAGCGATGAGATCAGCACAGGCACGGCCCTGTATCTGGACGGCGAGCTGACCGCCGTCTGCGCCGACGGCAGCAGCCTGCGCGGCTACATCAGCAGCCTGCTGGAGCCCTACGAGGAGCAGGAAAACTCCAACGTGACCGTCGGGTTCAACAAGTCCGTCGATCTGGAAGAGGGCATCTACTTCAACGAGAGCTTCATGGATTTTCAGGACGTCGTGAACAAGCTGTCCGGTGTCCAGCAGGCGGAGAAAATCTACAAAGTCCAGGCAGGCGATACCCTGTGGGCCATTGCCCAGAAGAACGACCTGACCTTTAAAGAGCTCAGCGCCCTGAACACGAATTTCAAGGGCGCGCCCCTGACGGAGACCTCCAATATCCAGGAGGGAGACGAGCTCATCGTCACCAAAGAGGAGGCGACCCTCGAAGTCCGGATCACCAAGATCGAGACCCGGCAGGAGGAGATCCCCTACAGCACCGAGACCACCGAGTCCAAAGACCTGAACAAGGGCGTGACCCGGACGACCCAGGAGGGTGAGAACGGCCTGCGGAACGTGACGATGCGGAATGTCTACGACACCAACGGCGCCCTGCTGGAACAGACAATCCTTTCCACCGAGACCATCAAGGAGCCGGTAAACAAGAAAGTGGTGGTGGGCACCAAGAAAGCTTCCACCGGCGGTGCCAAGTACATTACGGGCAGCGGCAGGTTCCTCTGGCCTGTCCCCAACTATAAATACTGTTCCCGCTGGTACAGCAGCGGCCACAAGGGCGTGGATATCTGCGCGGCAGCAGGCACGCCCATCTATGCCACGGCTTCCGGCACGGTCACCAAGGCGGGTTATGAGCGCGCCGGCGCGGGCAGGGGCTACGGCTACTCGGTCATCATCAGCCACGGCAGCGGGTACACCTCGGTGTATGCACACTGCCTGTCCCTGACCGTCCACGCGGGCCAGAGCGTCAAGCAGGGCCAGCTCATCGGCTATGTGGGCAGCACGGGCCGCTCCAGCGGCAACCACTGCCACTTTGAGATCCGGCTCAATGGTTCGTATATTCCTCCCCAGAGTATCTTCCCGGGGAAAAGATAACCTCTCAGTCAATGCTTCGCATTGCCAGCCACTCCCCTTTCGGCACTTTCGTGCCACCTCCCCCGGCCGGGGGAGTCTTTCCTAATAGGGGAGCCCTTGGCATATCGGTCAATTTACAGCTGGTCGCCTGCGGCTCCAAAGCGGCCGGGCCCTGCTGCGAAACGATAACATTATAAAAAGGAGAATGCACTATGTCTACCCCGCACATCAATGCCGAGAAAGGCGATTTTGCAAAAACCGTCCTGATGCCCGGCGATCCCCTGCGCGCCAAGTTCATTGCCGACACGTTCCTGAAAGATGTCCGGCAGGTGACCGGGGTCCGTGGGATGCTGGGCTTTACGGGCACCTATGAGGGCCGCCCCATCAGCGTGATGGGCAGCGGCATGGGAATGCCCTCCATCGGCATCTATTCCTATGAGCTGTTCAAGTTCTACGATGTGGAAAACATCATCCGCATCGGCTCCGCAGGCAGCTATACCGAGAAAGCCAAGCTGTTTGATACCGTGCTGGCCACCGGTGCCGTGAGCGAGTCCAACTACGCCCGGGTCCAGAGCGGCTTTGAGGGCGACATCACCCAGCCCAGCCAGAGCCTGAACGACAAGCTCCGCGCTTCGGCTGCCAAGCAGGGCATCCCCCTCATCGAGGGCAACATCCACTCCTCGGATGTGTTCTACCGCCAGCCCTCCGACGCAAAGCCCACCTACTGGGAAAAGTTGCGGGATGAGCGCGGCTGCCTCTGCGTGGAGATGGAAAGCTTTGCCCTGTTTGCCAACGCGCAGGTGCTGGGCAAAAACGCCGCCTGCCTGCTGACCATCTCGGACAGCTTCGTCTCGCCGGAGATCACCACCGCCGAGCAGCGCCAGAAGAGTTTTACCGATATGATGAAAGTGGCTCTGGGCGCGGAGTATTGATTTCACCATAATGCATAATACAAAAAGACTGCTGTCGGCCGACAGCAGTCTTTTTGCTTCTCAGGGATCCGTGTAATGACCGTAACAGGACGCAATGATGATGTTTCCATCCTGCTCCCGGTAGACGATGCGGTGAGTGTCGTCGATACGCCGACTCCACCATCCGCTCAAATCTCCTTTCAAAGGCTCGGGCTTGCCGATGCCCTCATAGGGGTTCCGCTGAATGTCTTTTATGAGAGAGTTGATTCGCTTCAGCAGCTTTTTGTCCCGCGTCTGCCAAAGACAATAATCTTCCCACGCTTCCTCTTCCCACAGCAGCCTCATCAGTCCACCTCGATCAGTTTATGTTCGGTGAGCTTGGCTTTGCCGGTGTCAATATCATGGACGATTTGACGGAGATGGTTGATGTTGCTTTCGGAATAGAAGGGGTCGGCGGAGACTTCAAAGGGAATCCGATGCTCGCGCGACACTTTCTTTGCAAAAATCGTGAAGGCTGTCGTCATCGAAAGCCCCATCTCGGCGCAGACCTCCTCCATGCTCCGCTTGAGGTCGGGGTCCATCCGAAAATTCACGTTGACTGCATTTGCCATTCTGATGCGCCTCCTTTGTAATTCTATTATATTCATTTGTAATGACAAATGCAAGAGCTGTCATTGCGTAATGCTGCGTAATGATCGCCGCTTGCACTTCTTAAAAGAATGATTTATACTTAAATACACGACACAGAAGGGAATGAGGCCGATGAACAGAGAAACGGTGAACAGGGTGCGCAGTCCGATTTCTGTGGAGGGGAACATCCGGCTTGTTCCGTATTATCCGGCCTACGATGCAGCACTTGCGTGGTATCAGGATGCACAGCTCTGCAAACAGGTAGATAACAGGGACTTCGTTTATGATTTGCCACTGCTGAAGCGGATGTATCATGATCTGGACACACACGGGGAACTGTTTTATATCGAGTATCGGGGTGTGCTTTGTGGTGACGTCAGCCTGCGGACGACCGGCGAGCTGGCCATCGTCATCTGCAAGGAATACCAGAATAAACACATCGGGCGGAAGGTCATCGAAAAAATGCTGGAGCTGGCTCGGGAAAGGGGCTTGGCGGAGTGCTTCGCGCACATCTATTCCTTCAATACCCAGTCGCAGAAAATGTTTGAATCCATTGGCTTTGTTCCACAGGACGAAGAACGCTATATCTACAAATTGCAAAAAGGAGAACCGACTATGACAAAACTGACTCTCGAAGAAAAGCAGGAGCTCATCCGGATGGCCCTTGCGGCCAGGGAGAGGGCTTATGTGCCTTACAGCGACTTTATGGTGGGCGCTGCCCTGCGGGCCGAGGATGGCCGTGTTTTTACCGGCTGCAATGTGGAGAACGCCGCCTTTACCCCCACCAGCTGCGCCGAGCGCACCGCGCTGTTCAAAGCCGTGAGCGAGGGCGTGACCAAATTTACGGACATCGCCGTGGTAGGCTCCCGCCGGGGCGAGATCAATCAGCAGATCACCTCGCCCTGCGGCGTCTGCCGTCAGGCACTGTTTGAGTTTGGCGGCCCGGAGCTGAACGTCATCATGGCCAAAACGCCGGATGATTTCATGGAGCGCAGCATGGACGAGCTGCTGCCCTTTGGGTTCGGTCCCTCCAATGTGGCGGGCAATCAGGCCGTAGAGGACGAAAAAGAAGACTGAAATGCCGCGAAAGGAAAAGAAAAGTGGTACTGTTGCATGAATTTTGCAAAAATATTGTAAAGGTTTTGTAATCGGAAATCGCTTGCATCTGTCATCACTTCCCGCTATACTTGAGCCGGTAAATGTGCAAGTGTGCGCATTTCGCAAACAAAACGCAGAATTGAATTCAAAATAAAAGGAGAGTTTTCATTATGATGATTTCTCGTCGTAACTTCCTGGCAGTGGCTGGCGCAGCCGCAGCCGCAGCTGCTTTGACCGCTTGTGGTGGTTCTTCCTCCACCAGCACCGCTTCCTCCACTGCTGCCGCTTCTTCCACCGCGGCTTCTTCCGCTGCTGAGGGCGGCGACAACAAGATCGTCAAGGTCGCTCTGACCTGCGATACCGGCACGATCGATGATGAGAGCTTCAACCAGGCATGCTGGACTGCTGTTTCCAGCTACATGGGCGATGACTGCCAGTACTACATCCCCGAGGCTGACGCTTCCGATGAGGTCCGTGAGACCAAGATCCGTCAGGCTGTCAACGACGGCGCTGATGTGATCGTCTGCGTCGGCTACCTGTACGGCGCTTCTCTGGCATGGGCTGCTGACCAGTATCCCGATGTCAAGTTCATCGCCATCGATGTGACTCAGGGCGATATCGGCACCGACGCCATCCCCGCCAACTGCTACTGCATCACCTTCAAGGAGGAGCAGGCAGGCTATCTGGCAGGCTACGCCATTGCAAAGGACGGCAAGACCAAGCTGGGCTTCCTGGGCGGCATGGCTGTTCCCGCTGTTATCCGTTACGGTTACGGCTTCGTGCAGGGCGCTGACGCCGCTGCTCAGGAGCTGGGCACCAACATCGATATCAACTACTTCTACGGCGGCCAGTTCTACGGCGATGCAAACATCACCTCCCGTATGGAGGGCTGGTACTCCAACGGCACTCAGGTGGTCTTTGCCTGCGGCGGCGGCATCTACACCTCTGCTGTGGAAGCTGCTCTGAAGAACAACGGCTACGTCATCGGCGTTGACGTTGACCAGAACTACATCGGTGCAAAGGGCGTTGCAGATGGCACCTACGCTTATAACCCGTTCATCACCTCCGCTATGAAGGGTCTGACCGAGGCTGTCAACACTGCTCTGGCTGATATCGATGCCGGCAGCTGGGGCGACATCGCAGGTTCCAATGGCAACTTCGGCCTGGAGGACGGCGATTACATCGGTCTGCCCACCGATGAGGACAGCTGGAACTTCGAGACCTTTACCGTCGATGAGTACGAGGCAGTCAAGGAGAAGATCAAGAGCGGCGAGATCGTGGTCGATAACAACTCCGACGACGCTACCAAGCCCACCGTCAGCGAGTTCACCACGGTCAACTACATCCAGTAATTGCAAAACGCGGCACAGGCTGCATTTTAAGAGCAGGACGCTTCCCAAAGAGCGCCCTGCTCTTTTTTGTGTACAATGCACAAAAGTGATACTTATATTGCAACATTCCGATAAAAATTCAAAAAGAAGTGTGCAAAATGAGAGAAATAAGGTATAATGGATGCTAGAATAGTATCGGTGTCGCTATGGCACGAAAGGAGAGTGAGCAGATTGGCAGAGGACTTTGTGATCGAGATGCTCCATATTACCAAGGAATTCCCTGGCATTAAGGCAAACGATGATATCACCCTGCAGCTGCGTAAAGGTGAGGTACACGCCCTGCTTGGCGAGAACGGTGCAGGCAAGAGCACGCTGATGAGCGTGTTGTTCGGCCTGTATCAGCCGGAACAGGGCAAGATCCTCAAAAATGGCAAGGAGGTCGCCATCCGGAACCCCAACGACGCGAACGCGCTTGGCATCGGCATGGTGCACCAGCACTTCAAGCTGGTGGAGTGCTTCAGCGTGCTGGACAACATCATCCTGGGCGTGGAGCCCAACAAGATGGGCTTTTTGCAGAAAGCCGAGGCCCGCAAAAAGGTCATGGCCCTGAGCGAGAAGTACGGCCTGCGGGTGGACCCGGACGCCCTCATCAGCGACATTTCCGTTGGGATGCAGCAGCGCGTGGAGATCTTGAAAATGCTCTACCGCGACAATGAGATCCTGATCTTCGACGAGCCCACGGCTGTTCTGACGCCGCAGGAGATCGACGAGCTCATGGAGATCATGCGCGGGTTCAAGAAAGAGGGCAAATCCATCCTCTTCATCACCCACAAGCTCAACGAGATCATGGCGGTGGCAGACCGCTGCACCGTCCTGCGCAAGGGCAAGTATATGGGCACTGTGGAGATCAAGGACACCACCAAGGAAGAGCTTTCCCGCATGATGGTGGGCCGTGATGTCCAGCTTCAGGTCGAGAAAAAGCCTGCCAACCCCGGCAAGGCGGTGCTGGACGTGAAGAACGTGACCATGCACAACAGCCAGAGCAAGAAAGACTCCGTCAAAAACGTTTCGTTCCAGGTGCACGGCGGCGAGATCGTCTGCCTGGCGGGCATTGAGGGCAACGGCCAGACCGAGTTCATCTACGGCCTGACCGGCCTGGAAAAACTGTCCAGCGGCACCATTACGCTGGACGGAAAGGACATCACCCGTGAATCCATCCGCCAGCGCTCCAAGGACGGCATGAGCCATATCCCCGAAGACCGCCACAAGCATGGTCTGGTGCTGGATTACAGCCTGGAGAACAACATGGTGCTCCAGCGTTACTGGCAGCCGGAGTTCCAGAAAGGCGGCTTCATCCAAAAAGAGAAAGTGCGGGAGTACTCCGATAAACTGATCGCGCAGTACGACGTCCGCAGCGGCCAGGGCAGCTCCACCATCGTGCGCAGCATGTCCGGCGGCAACCAGCAGAAAGCCATCATTGCCCGCGAGATCGACAAAGACCCCAAGCTGCTGGTGGCAGTGCAGCCCACCCGCGGCCTGGATGTCGGTGCCATTGAATACATCCACCGGCAGATCGTGGCCGAGCGTGATAAGGGCAAGGCCGTGTTGCTGGTCAGCCTGGAGCTGGACGAAGTGATGAACCTCTCCGACCGCATCCTTGTCATGTACGAGGGTGAGATCGTAGGCGAATTTGATCCCAAGACCACCACTGTCCAGGAGCTGGGCCTGTATATGGCTGGTGCCCGCAAGCAGGGGAAAGGGGAGTAAACAGGAATGAACAAGAAAAAACTTTCCCACAGCGGGCTGCAAAGCTCTGTCACGAGCGTCATGGCGGCTCTGCTGTGCATCGTCATTGGTATGGCAGTCGGTTTCCTCGTGCTGCTGGCCATCAACCCGGCCCACGCGTGGGGCGACGGCTTTGTCCGCATCATCAAGGGCGGCTTCCATGATGCCCCCTATGGCGTCGGCAAGGAGCTGGCCAACGCGGCGCCTCTGGTCATGACCGGCCTTTCCGTCGGCTTCGCCTTTAAGACGGGCCTGTTCAACATCGGCGCTTCCGGCCAGTACACGCTGGGTGCCTTTGGTGCCCTGTACTGCGCCATCATGCTCAAGCTGCCCTGGTTCGTCTGCCTGCTGGTGGCTACCATCCTGGGCGGCATCTGGGGTGCTATCCCGGGCTTCTTCAAGGCCTACTTCAACATCAACGAGGTCATCACCTCCATCATGTTCAACTGGATCGGCCTTTACCTCGTCAATGAGCTCATCTACCAGAACGGCACCGGCCCCATGTACGATGTGCGCAACACCCGTACCCTGAACCTGGGCAAGAGCGCGGAGCTGTCCAAGGCATTGATCCCGGACTTTGGCCTGAACAAGATGTTCCAGACCAACAGCACCACCATTGCCATCTTCCTGGCGGCAGCCGTGGCAGTCCTGATCTGGGTCATCCTGAACAAGACCACCTTTGGCTATGAGCTCAAGGCGGTCGGCCTGAACAAGAGCGCGGCCCGCTACGCCGGTATCAACGAGAAGAAGAACATTATCCTCTCCATGGCCATCGCAGGTGCGCTGGCCGGTTTCGGCGCAGGCCTGTATTACCTCTCCAACGTGTCCCAGTGGAACCCGCTGAACTCCACCAGCCTCCCGGCCATGGGCTTCAACGGCATTTCCGTTGCCCTGCTGGCAAGTTCCAACCCCATCGGTACCATTTTCTCTGCCCTGTTCATCTCCCACATCTCGGTCGGCGGCTCGTTCCTTTCCACCAAGTATTACCCCACCGAGATCTCGGACCTCATCAGCGGCATCATCATCTATCTGTGCGCATTCTCCATGCTGTTCCGCGGCAAGATCCACGCCCTGCTGTTCAAGAACGCGGATAAGACCAACGTGAACGCAGAGCCTGCCCCTGCAGAAAACAAAAAGGAGGGCAAGTGATATGCTGCTTCTGATCAAATATACCCTGCTGTATGGCATCGTGCTGATGCTGGTCGCTCTGGGCGGCATGTTCAGTGAGCACTCCGGCATCATCAACATCGCGCTGGAAGGCATCATGGTCATCGGCGGTGTGGCGGGTGTCCTCACCCTGACCATGCTCCCGGCGAGCCTGCCCTCCTGGCTTATCGTGGTCATCGCCGTGGTGGTGGCCGCGCTGGCAGGCGTGATCTACAGCCTGCTGTTGGCCTTTGCTTCCATCAACCTGAAAGCGGACCAGACCATCGGCGGCACGGCCCTGAACCTGCTGGCTACCGCCGTGGCCGTCGTCATTGCCAAAAACTTCAGCGACAGCGGCAGCGCCAAGCTGAACTACTCCAACAAGCCGTTCCTGTTCAGCATCGGCAAGCTGGAACTGAGCATCTTTGTGCCGCTGGGCATCATCCTGCTCATCATCAGCTATATCGTGCTGTATAAGACCCGCTTCGGCCTGCGTCTGCGTGCCTGCGGCGAGCATCCTCAGGCAGCGGATTCCGTGGGCATCAACGTGTATAAGATGCGCTATGCAGGTGTCATGATCTCCGGTGCGCTGGGCGCCATCGGCGGCCTGGCCTATATCGTGCCCCCGGTGCAGACCTGGAACTTTGAGGTCGGTGTGGCGGGTGCAGGCTTCCTGGCCATGGCCGTTATGATCTTCGGCCAGTGGAAGCCGTTCAACATCTGTGGGGCTGCCATGTTCTTTGCCGTGTTCAAGAGTCTGGCAAACATTGCGGACTCCACGTTCCTGGCACAGTTCCACTGGTCCAGCAACATCTACAACATGATGCCGTTCATCGCCTCGATGATCATTCTGGCATTTACCTCCAAGAACAGCATGGCCCCCAAGGCCGAGGGTATCCCTTACGACAAGGGTTCCCGCTGAGAGGAGCGTGACCTGATATGCGTATTTATGATCTGATCGCAAAGAAGCGGGATGGCGGTACCCACACCCGGGAAGAGCTGGAAGCCATCGTCAACGGCTTTGTCAGCGGCGAGGTAGCCGATTACCAGATGGCGGCCTGGATGATGGCCGTCTACCTGCGCGGCATGACCGATGAAGAAACGGCTGAGCTGACCGATGTGATGGCCCACAGCGGCGTCATGGTCGATCTTTCGCCCATCCCCGGCATCAAGGTGGACAAGCACTCCACCGGCGGCGTGGGCGATAAGACCACCTTGGTCATTGCGCCCATCGTGGCGGCCTGCGGCGTCAAGATCGCCAAAATGAGCGGCCGTGGTCTGGGCCACACCGGCGGCACCATTGATAAGATGGAGAGCGTGCCCGGCACCCGGACAGCCCTGACCCAGGAGGAATTCTTTGCGCAGGTGAACAAGATCGGCCTCTCGGTCATCGGCCAGAGCGAGGGCATCGCCGTGGCGGATAAAAAGATGTACGCCCTGCGGGACGTGACCGCCACCGTCAGCTGCATCCCCCTCATCGCCTCCAGCATCATGTCCAAAAAGCTGGCCTCCGGCTCGGACGCCATCCTGCTGGATGTCACCACCGGCACGGGCGCGTTCATGAAGACCGTGGACCAGAGCATTGAGCTGGCCAAGCTGATGGTCTCCATTGGCACCCACCATGGCCGCCATGTGGCCGCCATGATCACCGATATGGACACCCCGCTGGGCCATAACATCGGCAACAGCCTGGAAGTGATGGAGAGCATGGACGTGCTCAAGGGCAAGGGCCCGGCCGACCTGACCGAGGTCTGCCTCCAGCTGGCCACCAATATGCTGGTGCTGGCTGATAAGGGCACCCCGGCGGAATGCCGCGCCATGGCTGAGGCTGTCATCGCGGACGGCTCCGCCTTTGAAAAGTGCAAGCAGATGTTCGCGGCTCAGGGCGGCGACACCCGCGTGCTGGACGATTACAGCCTGTTTGCAAAGCCCGCCGCCAGCTATGAGCTGCTGGCCGAGCAGGATGGCTACATCATCCAGAACGACGCCGAGAAGATCGGTTCTGCCAGCGTGCTGCTGGGCGCGGGCCGCCAGAAGAAAGGAGACCCGCTGGACTTTTCCGCCGGCATCGTCCTGCACAAAAAGCGCGGCGCTACCGTCCACAAGGGCGAGAGCCTGGCCACGTTCTATGGTGCGCCGGACAAGTTTGCTGCCGCCGCGGAAGAATACCGCAGCGGCCTGGTCTACGGCGACACCCAACCCGAGGAAGCCCCGCTGGTCTACGCCCTCGTCACCAAGGACGGCGTGGAGCGGTACGACCAGTAAGCGGTTTCGTTCAAGATGCGAGCAGGAGCCTGAGATGTTTCGGGCTCCTGCTTTTTGCGTGTTGGGTGCGGAAATTTTAAATCTGTTTCAGATTCCCCTCCAAAACCCCTGCATTTGTTGGAGAACGCCCGCATTTGGTGGAACTTTCTGCCCGGATGTGCTATACTAAGATTTGATATCCCCGGGCAAGGGCAGAGCACCCGCCTGTGAGGAAAGAAAGGATTTTGGTATGAAGATCGTTTTGGTAGGCGGCGGCAAGGTCGGTGCGGCATTGGCACGCCAGCTGAGTGAGGAAGACCATAACGTGACGGTGGTGGACACCAATAAGGCCCGTGTGGAGCACATTGGCGAGAGCTACGACGTCATGAGCATCCTGGGCAATGGTTCTTCCATCACCACCCTGTCGGAAGCGGGCGTGGAGGACGCGGACGTCTTTATTGCGGTCACGGGCTCGGACGAGCTGAACCTGCTGTGCTGTATGTTCGCCAAAAAGGCGGGCCACTGCCACGCCATTGCCCGTGTGCGCAACCCGTCTTACAGCCATGAGCTGGACTTTATCAAAAAGCAGATCGGCATTTCGGCCATCATCAACCCGGAAATGGCGGCGGCCAAGGAAATTTCCCACCTGCTCCGCTTCCCGGGGGCCAGCAAGATCGATACCTTTGCGGGCGGCCGTGTCCGCCTCATTAAATTTGCGCTGACCGAACAGCAGGGGCTGGACGGCGTAGCCATCCATGAGATCCCCACCCGGCTCAAGAGCGACATTCTGGTCTGCGCCGTGGAGCGGGACGGCGGGGTCATCATCCCCAACGGCAACTTTGTACTCCAGAACGGCGATCAGGTCACGTTCCTTGCCACGCAGGAAAAGGCCCACGAGTTCTTCCAGCGCATCCACCTGCCGGTGCGCCCGGTGCGCAACGCCCTCATCGTGGGCGGCGGCGCCATCGGGTACTACCTGAGCCAGGAGCTGCTGGAAAATCATGTCCGTGTCCGGATCGTGGAGCGGGACCCGGCCCGCTGCAATGAGCTGGCAGAGTCCCTGCCCGGGGCTCAGATCCTGAACGAGGATGGTTCCAATCGCGAGTTCCTCCTCTCCGAGGGGCTGGAATCCACCGAGGCGTTCGTGGCGCTGACCAACATCGACGAGGAAAACGTTTTGCTGACCCTGTTTGCCAAAAAGCATTCCCAGGGCAAGCTGGTCACCAAGATCAACCGGCTGGAGTTTGACGACATTCTGGCCGGGCTGGATCTGGGCAGCATCGTCTACCCCAAGTACATGACCTGCGATTACATCGTGCAGTATGTCCGTGCCCTGCAGAACGAGGCGGGCAACAACATCAAGACCCTCTACCGCATTCTGGACGACCGCGTGGAAGCACTGGAATTTACCGTCCATGAGGAGAGCAAGGCCACGGGCGTGCCCCTGAGCCAGCTCCACCTCAAGAAAAACCTGCTGCTCTGCTGCATTACCCGCGGCAATGAGATCCGCATCCCCCGCGGCGGCGACCAGATCCAGGTGGGCGACAATGTCATCGTTGTCACGCTGGAGCACGGCCTGCACGACCTGCGAGACATTGTGGAAGACTGACGGAGGACATGACGTATGAACTATGCGATCGTGTTCCGGCTGCTGAGCTATATTCTGTTTTGTGAGGCGGCGCTGCTGCTGCTGCCCGCCACCGCCAGCCTGTGCTATGGGGAGTGGAGCGTGCTGGGCGTCTTTGTGCTTACGGCGGCACTCTGCCTGGTGCTGGGGTTGCTGCTGCGGCGGATCAAGCCTTCCAGCAAGGTGTTCTACATGCGGGAAGGTTTTGCCACCACGGCCCTGAGCTGGGTAGTCATCAGTATCATGGGGGCCATCCCCTTTGTGCTCACGGGCTGCATCCCCAACCCGGTGGATGCCATGTTTGAGACAGTGTCCGGTTTTACCACCACGGGTGCCAGCATCCTGCCCGCCGTGGAGGGGCTGCCCAAGGGAGTTCTGTTCTGGCGCAGCTTCACCCACTGGATCGGCGGCATGGGTGTTCTGGTCTTCCTGCTCTCGCTGCTGCCCCTGACCGGCGGCTCCCATGTCAACCTGATGAAAGCCGAGAGCCCCGGCCCCCAGGTGGATAAGCTGGTGCCAAAAGTACAGTCCACGGCCAAAATTCTGTACGGAATCTATTTTGCACTGACCGTGCTGGAATTTCTCTTCCTGCTGGTGGGGCGGATGCCGGTGTTTGACGCCATGCTGACGGCGTTCGGCACGGCGGGCACCGGTGGCTTTGGATTCAAGAACGACAGTTTCGGCAGTCTTTCGCCCTATATTCAGTGGGTCGTGACCATCTTCATGATCCTGTTTGGCGTCAACTTCAACACCTATTTCCTGCTGCTGCTGCGCCGGTTCCGGCGGGCAGCCGCCAGTGAGGAAGTGCGCGGCTATTTCCTCATCATTCTGGTGGCAATCGGCATCATCACCCTCAATATCCATGGGATGTACGACAGCCTGGGTGTGGCGCTCCGCCATGCGGCGTTCCAGGTGGGCTCCATCATCACCACCACCGGCTTTTCCAGCTGTGATTTTGACCTCTGGCCCACCCTCTCCAAGGAAGTGCTGGTCATGCTGATGTTCGTGGGTGCCTGCGCGGGCAGCACGGGCGGCGGCATCAAGGTGAGCCGCCTCCTCATCCTGGGCAAAACGCTGGGCAAGGAGCTCAAGCAGGCCCTTCATCCCCAGGTGGTGGCCCCGGTCCGGATGGACGGCAAGCTCATCAACCATGAGACCATCCGCGCCACCAATGTTTTCCTTGCGGCCTACATCTTTATTTTTGCCGCGTCGCTGTTCTTGATCAGTCTGGATGGCTTTGATATGGTGACCAACTTTACCGCCATTGCCGCCACCCTGAACAACATCGGCCCCGGCCTCAATCAGGTAGGCCCCATGATGAACTTTGGCGGCTTCTCCAACCCTGCCAAGCTCGTCATGATCTTTGACATGCTGGCCGGCCGCCTGGAAATCTTCCCCATGCTGGTGCTCTTCCTGCCGGACACCTGGCGGAAATTCTGAAAATCTTACCGCAAACAAAAAAGGCTTCCCGTTTTATCAGCGGGGAGCCTTTTCTGATGTTGGAAATCGGTTATAGCTCTACTTTTTCCTGCGCGCGATATTGCAGCGCTTCCAGCAGGGAATCTTCGTCTAACAATTGCTTGCCTGCCAGGTCGGCCACGGTGCGGGCTACCCGGAGGATGCGGTCATGGGCGCGGGCGGAGAGGCCCAGCGTCTCATACGAGGCGCGGAGGAGCCGCTCGGCAGCGGGGGTCATCCGGCAGACGCGGCGTACTTGCCCGGCGGTGAGCCGGGCGTTGCAGTGCACGCCCTCAAAGCCGGGGGCAGCGTACCGCTTTGCCTGAACCTGTCGGGCAAACAGTACCTGCCTGCGCAGGTCGGCGCTGCTCTCAGCGGAGGCGGTGCCGTGCAGCTCGTCAAAGGCAACGGGGTCCATCTCCACGCAGAGGTCGATGCGATCCAGCAGCGGACCGGACACCCGGCTGCGGTATTGCCGCACCGCGCTCAGGGAGCAGGTGCATGGCCGGGTGGGGTGGCCGTAGTAACCGCACTTGCAGGGGTTCATAGCGGCGACCAGCTGAAAATGGCTGGGGTATGTGGCACTGCCCGCGGCCCGGCTGACGGTAATCTGACCGTCTTCCAGCGGCTGACGGAGCACTTCGAGGCTTTCGCGGGAGAACTCCGGCAGCTCATCCAGGAACAGCACGCCGCAGTTGGCCAGACTGCACTCGCCGGGACGGAACTGTGCTCCGCCGCCGGCCAGCGAGACAGCGCTGGCCGAGTGATGCGGGCTGCGGAACGGCCTGGCCGTGACAAGGCCCCGGCCCTTGGGCATCTGCCCGGCGATGGAATAGATTTTGGTCGTCTCCACGGCTTCCTCCCGGGTGAGCGGAGGAAGGATCCCGGGAAGGCGCTTGGCCAGCATGGATTTGCCGGTGCCCGGAGCCCCGATGAGGAGCACATTGTGTCCGCCGGCAGCCGCCAGCACCATGGCCCGGCGGGCCAGCGGCTGACCCATCACGTCCGCAAAATCCGGGGCGGCGTTCCAGGCGTCGGTGGGGTCAAAGGGAGCGCAGCGGATGGGGGAGATGGGCCGGATGCCCCGCAGGGCGTCCACCACTTCCAGCGCCGTGTGGGCAGGGTAGACCAGCATGGTGTCTCCGCAGGCCTCGGCTGCTTCGGCCGCGTTCTCCGCAGGGACATACAGGGCCTGCACCCCGCTGGCGGCAGCCGTCAGGGCCATGGGCAGCACGCCGGACACCGGGCGGAGGCTGCCATCCAGTGCCAGCTCTCCCAGAAAGGCGGCCTCCTCCGGCGGGGGCTCGATCTGCCCGGCCGAGGAGAGGACGGCCAGCAGCAGGGGCAGGTCGTACACGGGGCCGGTCTTGCGGACATCGGCCGGGGCCAGGTTGACCGTGATGCGGCGGTCCGGCCACTTGAACCCCAGGTTGCGGGCGGCGGCGTGGACACGGTCGCCGCTTTCCCGCACGGCGGAATCGGGCAGGCCAACAATGGAGAGGGCGGGCATCCCGCCCGAGACGTCGGCTTCCACTGCGACAGCAAAGCCGTTGAGACCGTTGAGACCAAAGCTTCTGATAACGGAATACATGGCGCTCCTTTTGCCCGGAGGGCGGTCAAGAGAGAGAATGGTTAAGAAATGGTAAAGAATGGTATTGAACGTCAAACTTCGACAGCAAAGGTTCTTAAAATCAATTATAGTAAAGGGCGTGAACGTTGTCAATGCGGCAAAAAAAGAGGAGGTTTTTTATGAATACGCGAGAGTATTGCTGCTACACCCGCCCTTATTCGGAAATCGAAGGCTTACAGCTGGCACACACGTTGCTTTACAGTGCCAGTGCACAGCCGGAGGGCATTGTACTGGAGCTGCGTGTCCAGCAGGGCGGCGGGAACTACACCAGCCGGGTGGTCTGCCCGGACGGCAGTTTTGCCCGCGTGATGCGGCTGATGCGGTACTTATGCGAGAACGGGATCGGCCCCGGGCAGTGGCTGGATGTACTGGATGACCTGCACCAGCCCTACCGCCCGCTGGCAGCGGTGGAGGACGAGCCCGGGGAAGAAAATTCCCGGGAATTTGTACCATTTGCCGGTTTTAATGCGGAAAACTTGTTGCATAATACAGAATTGACACAAAGCGTGTAAAAGCTTATATTATAATTAGGCTGATAAAACTACCATTTTCCCGGCAAAAAACAATAAAGGTAAGGTGTGCAACATGTATCAGGAAGAGTATAAGCGCTGGCTGGCAGCGGATCTTGAGGACGCTGACCTGAAGCCCGAGCTGGCAAAGATCGAGGGAAACGACGATGAGATCAAAGACCGCTTTGCGGTTGCACTGAAATTTGGCACCGCCGGCCTGCGCGGCGTTCTGGGCGCCGGCACCAACCGGATGAACATTTATGTGGTCCGTCAGGCCACGCAGGGCCTGGCAAACTGGGTCAAGACCCAGGGCGGCACCCAGACGGTGGCCATCAGCTATGACAGCCGCCTTAAGAGTGATATCTTTGCCAAGACCGCTGCCGGTGTTCTGGCAGCCAACGGCATCAAGGTGCGCATTTATGATGCTCTGATGCCGGTTCCGGCCCTGAGCTTTGCCACCCGTTACTACAATTGCAACGCGGGCATCATGGTCACGGCTTCCCACAACCCGGCCAAGTACAACGGCTACAAGGCCTACGGCCCGGATGGCTGCCAGATGACCGATGACGCCGCTGCCATCGTGTACGATGAGATCCAGAAGACCGATGTGCTGACCGGTGCCAAGTACATCTCGTTTGCACAGGGCGTGGAGGATGGCCTCATCCGCTTTGTGGGCGATGACTGCAAGGATGCCCTGTACGCTGCCATCGAGGCACGCCAGGTCCGCCCGGGCCTGTGCAAGACCGCCGGCCTCAAGCTGGTCTACAGCCCGCTGAACGGCTCTGGTCTCGTCCCGGTCACCCATGTGCTGAACGACATGGGGATTACCGACATCACCATCGTGCCCGAGCAGGAGTACCCCAACGGCTACTTCACCACCTGCTCCTACCCCAACCCCGAGATCTTCGAGGCCCTGAAGCTGGGCCTGAACCTGGCCACCGAGACCGGCGCCGACCTGATGCTGGCTACCGATCCCGATGCAGACCGCGTGGGCATCGCCATGAAGTGCCCGGATGGCAGCTATGAGCTGGTGTCCGGCAACGAGATGGGTGCCCTGCTGCTGGATTACATCTGCGCCGGCCGCATTGAGAAAGGCACCATGCCCAAGAACCCCGTGGCCGTCAAGTCCATCGTTTCCACCCCGCTGGCCGATGCCATCGCCGCCCACTACGGCGTCGAGATGCGCAACGTGCTGACCGGCTTCAAGTGGATCGGCGACCAGATCGCCAATCTGGAGGCTGCCGGGGAAGTCGATCGCTTCATCTTCGGCTTTGAGGAGAGCTACGGCTACCTGGCTGGCCCCTATGTCCGCGATAAGGACGCCATCATCGGCTCCATGCTCATCTGCGAGATGGCCGCTTACTACCGCAGCATCGGTTCTTCCATCAAGCAGCGCCTGGAGGAGATCTACAAGGAGTATGGCCGCTACCTGAACAAGGTGGACAGCTTTGAGTTCCCCGGCCTGACCGGCATGGAAAAGATGGCTTCCATCATGCAGAAGCTGCGCGACAACCCGCCCACCGAGCTGGCTGGCCACAAGGTGGTCAAGGTGACCGACTACAAGAAGCCGGAGGAGACGGGTCTGCCCGCCGCCAATGTCCTGATCTACAGCCTGGAGAACGGTGCTACCGTTGTGGTGCGCCCCTCCGGTACCGAGCCCAAGATCAAAACCTACTTCACCACCCTGGGCAAGGATCTGGCCGAGGCACAGGCCCAGAAAGACGCTCTGGCCGCTGCCATTGAGCCCATCCTGAAGTAAAAAATAATTTCCGGAACATTTCGCCCCCATGCAGCGTGCAAAAGCCCTGCATGGGGGCCTTTTTGATGGGTGCGGGCGGGTTGCAGTTTGTAAGGGATTACGCTATAATATTCAATGTATCGTTATCCCCCTGTGCCACGGTGCACAGGCAGTGCAAAAACAGGGCAGGTGTAAAAAATTTGGAAAAGCATGTATCGGCTGTTCTGGTGGCGGCAGGCTCCTCCACCCGGATGGGATTTGACAAGCTCAGTTTTGATCTGGGCGGGGAGACCGTGCTGGGCCGGAGCATCCGCGCGTTTGAGGAGAGCCCTCTGGTGAGCGAGATCGTTCTGGTGGCGGGCAAGAACCGCGAATACGTTGAGGCGCAGGCCGCTGCCTGCACAAAGCCCGTGCAGGTGGTGCAGGGCGGTGCCACCCGGGCCGAGAGCGCCAAAAACGGTGTGCTGGCCGCCCATGGAGAGCTGGTGGCTGTCCACGATGCAGCGCGCCCCTTTGTGAGCGAGGCGGTCATTGAGGCCGTGGTGGAAGCCGCTGCAAAATGCGGGGCCGCTGCCCCGGCGGTGCCCGTGAAAGACACCATCAAGCAGGCCACCCGGGGCGATGGCAAAAAGGTCCCGGCGAAATGTGTGGTGGAGACGACCCCGGACCGCAGTACCCTGTATGCGGTGCAGACGCCCCAGTGCTTTGACCGTGCCGCCTATCTGGCCGCGCTGGAAGAACTGGACGAGGAAAAAGCCCGCCTTGTTACGGACGATTGCAGCCTGTTTGAGCTGACTGGCCGCACCGTGCAGCTGACACAGGGAGATTACGCCAATTTGAAGATCACGACGCGGGAGGATCTGCCCCGCGCGGAACAGAAAGAAGGAACTGCAATGCGTATTGGTCATGGTTATGATGTTCACCGTCTGGTGGAAGGCCGCAAACTGATCCTGGGCGGTGTGGAAGTGCCCTATGAGAAAGGCCTGCTGGGCCACTCCGATGCCGATGTGCTGGCACACGCCGTCATGGACGCCGTGCTGGGCGCTGCCGCTCTGGGCGATATCGGCCAGCATTTCCCGGATACCGCCAAGGAGTACGAGGGGGCCGACAGCCTGGCACTGGCCCGCCGTGTGGCCGAGATCCTCAAGGAGCACGGCTACCGGATCGAGAACATTGATTCCACCATCCTCTGCCAGCGGCCCAAGCTGGCATCCTACATCCCCGCCATGCGCCAGAAGCTGGCCGATGCCTTTGGGATGCCGGTGGATGCCGTGAGCGTTAAGGCCACCACCGAGGAGCACTTGGGCTTTACGGGCGAAGGGCTGGGCATTGCGGCCCACGCCGTTGCCCTCATTGAAAAGCTGTAAGAAAGCAGGAACAAAAACGGGAGTGTTACGTCGATGACTCTGAACTCGATCATAGCCAATTTCCAGACCTTTAAGCTGGTGGATCTGCTGGATATCCTGGTGATCGCATTCCTCATCTACCAGCTGCTGGGCATCGTCAACCGTACCCGCGCGGGTCAGCTGGCCAAGGGCGCGCTGCTGGTGCTGGTGGTTTATCTGGTGGCCAATATCCTGAATATGCGCACGGTGACCTGGCTGCTCAACTCGCTGCTGCAGGTCGGCCTGCTGACGCTGGTGGTGCTGTTCCAGCCGGAGATCCGGCGTGCTTTGGAGCGGATGGGCCAGACCGACCAGTGGGCGGGCAAACTTTTCAATATGAAAGGCCGCTACAACGACCCAAGCCTCAAAGGAGCCTGGCGCAGCGCCATCATTGCCATCTGCGATGCGGCAGAGCGTTTTTCAGAGACCAAGACAGGTGCCCTCATCGTGCTGGAGCGGCACACCAACCTCTCGGAGATCGTCCGCACCGGTACGCCGGTGAACAGTGCCGTCAACCTGGAGGTGCTGGGCACCATCTTCTACGAGGGTACCCCCCTGCATGACGGTGCGGCCATCATTGAAAACGGCCGTATCAAGGCGGCGGGCTGCGTGCTGCCCCTTTCCAACAACCTGGACCTCGGCAAGGATATGGGCACCCGCCACCGCGCCTGCCTGGGCATTGCCGAGAACTCGGATGCCATTGCCATCGTCGTCAGCGAGGAGACGGGAATCATCTCCATGGCCAAAAACGGCGTGCTGATCCGCCATTTTGACCGCCAGACCCTCTACACCCGCCTCATCGACGAGATGATCCCCAAGGAGACCACCAGCGAAAAGACCGACACCAGCAGCTGGAAATACCGCGCCAAGCAGCTGTTGAACTGGGTCAATCAGAAGGAGGATGAGCAGCAATGAGCACCGCGCCCAAAAAGCCCGACGGCACCAAGCCCGCCATCAAGCCCGCAGGCGGTATGCTCAATGACCGCCGCATCCGCCTGCTGCTGGCCATCATCGGTGCCATCATTGCCTGGATGGCGGTTACCATCGTCGTCCAGCCCGGCACCACCAAGACCATCTCCAATGTCCCGGTGGATTTCACCTATGATTCCTCTGCCTATACTTCCCGCGGCCTGAGTATCGTCAGCGCCCCGGAAAAGTTCGTCAACCTGAAGCTCTCCGGCGACGGCTACACCATCGGCAGCCTGCAGGCCTCCGATTTTGTGGTCTATCCGGACTGGTCCAGCGTGCGGGACAGCGGCGAGAAGAACCTGCGTTTGCAGGTGCGGAGCCAGAGCACCCTGCTCACCGGCGTGTCCGTCTCCATTGAGGGCGGCGACAACACCGTGGATGTGGTGTTCGACGTGGTGGAGGAAAAGACCCTGCCCATCACCGTGACCACCAATTACCTGACCATCGCGGACGGGTATATCCTGTACGGCACGGACGTCTCAAAAGAGACCGTCACCCTCTCCGGCCCTAGCACCGAGCTGAGCCAGGTGGAGACCTGCACCGCCGAAGTCGCCCACAAGGGCGACCTGACCGAGCCGGTCACCCTGACCACCGCCCTGCGTTTCTACACCCGCAGCGGCAGCGAGGTCAAGTTTGAGTACACCACCCTCGACGAAGAGAGCGTGGACGTGACCTTGCAGGTGTACAAGGTGGCTACCCTCCCGGTGGAGGTCAGCTTCATCAACGCCCCGCGGGACTTTGATTCCTCGGTGCTGGCCTATACCCTGAGCAAGAAGACGCTTAACGTGGCCGGTCCGGAGTCCCAGATTGACCGCCTCTCGGCGCTGTCCGTGGGCACTATCGACCTCTCCACCTTTGCGCTGGACAAGGTCTACGAGATGCCCATTGAGCTGCCCACCGGCATCCACCTGCTGGATAACCTCTCCAGCATCACGGTCAGCTTTGACAGTTCCAAGCTGGAGACCAAGACCCTGAACCTGCCCTCCAGCTGCGTGCAGGTCGTCAATCTGTCCTCCAGCTACCAGCTGACGGTGGAGACCGAGCGGCTGATGAACGTGACCCTCTGCGGCCCGGCCGGTTCGCTGGAAACGCTGACGCCGGAACAGGTGGTCATTGAGATCGACGCCGATGATTTCTCGGTGGCCATTGGCCAGCAGAACATTGCCTGCCGCCTGTATGTGCCCGCCAACGGCAAAATTTTTGCGCTGGGCAGCTATATGGTGCAGTGCAAGATCGAAAGCAATGTCGGTTAAACCTCTCAGTCAATGCTTCGCATTGCCAGCTCCCCTGTCAGGAAAGACTCCCTCCGGCCGGAGGGAGATGTCGCGAAGCGACAGAGGGAGGATAGCCTTTGGCAGGGCGGGTAAGCTGTGCTGAACGCGAAAGTTTATAATAAAAAGAAAGAATCATAACATGATTTTAGTGCGAGACATCCGCCTGCCCCTCTCCGCCGGGGAGCCGCAGGCCTTTGAAAAAGCGCTGCATCTGGCACGCGTCCCCCGCGCAAAAGTGGGGCACCTGGGGGTGGCAAAACTCTCTGTGGACGCGCGCCACGGGCAGCCCAAACTGGTATACACGGTAGCGGTCACGCTCAAGGACGAGGGTGAGGAATCTGCTTATGCAGGGGCCTCGCCCTGCGTCGCTTTGCACCAAAAGGTGGATTTTTCCGTCCAGAACGGCACCCAGCCGCTTGTCCACCGCCCGGTGGTCTGCGGCCTGGGGCCTGCGGGCCTGTTTGCAGCCCTGCTGCTGGCCCGGCAGGGCTACCGCCCCGTTGTGCTGGAGCGGGGCCCGGCGCTGGACGAGCGTGTCAAGGCCGTGGAGCATTTCTCGGCCACCGGCGAGCTGGACGAAAACGCCAACATCCAGTTTGGCGAGGGCGGCGCGGGCACGTTCTCGGACGGCAAGCTGACCACCCGCATCGGGGATGAGCTCTGCGGCTTTGTCACCGAGGTGTTTTTGCAGCACGGTGCCCCGGCGGAGATCGCCTGGAAGCAGAAACCCCATGTGGGCACCGACCTGCTGCGGGGCGTCATCACCTCCATCCGGAAAGAGATCGAGTCTCTGGGCGGCGAGGTGCATTTCAACACGGCCCTCACCGGTTTTGAGCGGAAGAATGGCGCGCTGACGGGTATTTTGACCACGGCAGGTTCGTTCCCCTGCGAGGCGCTGGTGTTTGCGGTGGGCCACTCGGCCCGGGATACGTTCGGGATGCTGCTGGACAGCGGCCTGGTGCTGGAGTGCAAGCCGTTCAGCGTCGGTTTCCGGGCGGAGCATCTCCAGAGCGAAATTGAAAAGAGCCTTTACCACGAGGCAGCCGGCCACCCGGCCCTGCCCCGGGGCGAGTACCAGCTCTCCCAGCATGTGGGGGAGCGGTGCGTCTATACGTTCTGCATGTGCCCGGGCGGCCAGGTGGTGGCCTCGGCCAGCGAGAAAGGCCGTGTGGTCACCAATGGCATGAGCTACCATGCCCGCAGCGGCAAAAACGCCAACGCGGCTGTGGTGGTCAGCGTGGGCGGAGCCGATTTTGCAAACGATCCCCGCCAGGCCATCGCGTTCCAGCGGGAGCTGGAAGCCAGAGCATACGCCGCCGGACGCCCGGCAGGGGAGTACGCGGCCCCGGCGGAGAACATCCAGAGCTTTCTCGAGGGCAGGGGTCAGCTGAAGATCAGCCGGGTCCAGCCCACCTATGACCGTGGCGTCTGCCCGGCAGACCTGGGGGCCCTGCTGCCCGGGGAGCTGGCGGATACCCTGCGGGCAGGCCTGCGTGCTTACGAGCGCAAAATCGCGGGCTACACCGCGCCCGAGGCCATCCTCACCGGCCTCGAGACCCGCACCAGCAGCCCGGTGCGGCTGAAACGGGAAGAGAATTTTGAGTGCGCCCAGCTGGCAGGTTTGTACCCCTGCGGCGAGGGTGCCGGATATGCGGGCGGCATCATGAGCGCCGCCGTGGATGGCCTGCGGGTAGCCCGGGCCATCATCAGCCGGTACAGCCCGGCAGAGGGATGAGTAAAAACATGAACGAAAACCAACGTGATACAGAACACCGCCCCGACGAGGGAAAACAGGTGCAGCAGGAGCTGGAGCGCCAGCTGCGGGAGTTTGGCGATACCATGTCCGACGCGTTCCGCCACGGCTTTGAGGGCCGGGGCATGGACATCGGCGACCGCGCCTTTGATGTAGGCAAGGCCGCTGTTCATGCCGCCAATTATGGCATCAACGCGGCGGGCCGCGCCGTGCGGGAGGGCCAGCAGGCCTGCCAGAGGCAGGCCGAAAAAGCCGCGCGGGCGGCAGGCGGCAGCGGCTCGGCCTGGGCCCGGCAGTTCTTTGCCCGGAAACCGGAGCCGACCCCTGTGGAGAACATCCGCGCCAGCGCCAAAAAGCGCCACAATGCGGGTGTGGCCCTGCTGGCGGTGGGCATCACGTTTGCGGTCATCTTTGGCATTTCGGCCATCAGCTGTTTTGGTGCTGCCGCCATGTTTGCCCCCAGCACCCTGCTGGGGGACACCGTTGCCACCGAGGGGGATGCGATCACCCAGGTGTTCGTAGCCGGGGGCGAGGCGATTGGCAGCTTTGCCATGGGCGCGATCTGGGTCAGTGGCTGGGTATTCACAGCCATCACCGCATTGTTCGGCTGGATGACGGCAGCCGGTGTTTCCCGGATGCGTGCTGGCAAAAAGCTGAACCTTTACGCCGACATGGCCGAAGAGTTTGATTCCCAAAAGGGCCTCTCACTGGAGATGCTGGCCGACCTGACCCACCAGAAAAAGCAGAAAGCTCTCAAGGCCCTGCGTGGATACATCCACAGGGGCTGGCTCTCGGCCTGGCTGGATGAAAAAGACGAGAAGCTCTACCTGACAGCGGAGGATTACCGTGCCGCCCAGGAGGCCCGCAAGGCCGCCGAACAGGCCCCGCGGCCGGAGCCCCAGCCGGAGGAGGCGGAAAGCACCGTGCCTCTCAACCTGGAAGTGGCCCGGAGCTTTGCCCAGGTGCTGAAAAAAGAAAAAGCCCTCATGCAGGACGAGCGTGCCGTGGAGGAGCTGGATCACATGCAGAAGACCACCCAGGCCATCTGCGACTGGCTGGAAGCCCACCCGGAGAGCCTGCCCAAGGCCCGCCGTTTTGCAGAGTATTATATCCCCACCACCCTCAAGCTCCTGCACACTTATAACGATGTGCAGGGCCAGCAGGGGGAGAATGCCGAGGCCATCCGCCGGGATATCGCCGGCATCCTGCATACGCTCAACCAGGCCTATGATAACCTCTACGATAAGCTTTTGAGCGATGTGGCGCTGGATGTTTCCAGCGAAATTGCCGCCCTGCAGGGGATGCTGGCGAATGACGGACTGACCGGGGAGGGGATGCTATGACCTACCGGGCCTGGAACCTGAAGACGCTGGATCGCGCGGCGGTGCGGGAGCTGACCCACGCCATCGCGGAACAGAATACCGAAGAACTGGAATATCACAGCCAGAGCGAGGAGCCCTGGACGGAAGCGCAATACAATGCCACCCTGGCCGCCCAGCAGAAAGAAACCGCCCTGCTGGCGGGCATTCTGGCGGCCCGTGGCATCACCGATCCGACGGAGGCGCTGACCCTGCTGGCGGGTGAGGAAGAGCTGACCGACCCCATGCTCCTGACCGACATGGACAAGGCCTGTGCCCGCATTTTGCAGGCCATTGACAACGAAGAGACCATCGTGGTCTTTGGCGACTACGATGTGGACGGCGTGACTGCCACGGCCCTGCTCTACCAGCACCTGAAAGGGATGGGAGCCAACGTCAAATGTATGCTGCCCAGCCGGGAGGGCGATGGCTACGGCCTCTCCAAAAACGCCATCCAGTCCATCCACGACAAGGGCTGCCAGCTCATCGTCACGGTGGACAACGGCATTGCCGCCATTGAGGAAGCCGAGTTTGCAGCCTCCCTGGGGGTAGACCTCATCGTCACCGACCACCATCTGCCCCACGAAGTGCTGCCCAAGGCTGTGGCCGTGGTGGATCCCCGCCGGGCCGACGACACCAGCCCTTTTAAGGGCCTGTGCGGTGCAGGCGTGGCATTCAAGCTCTGCGCGGCGCTGGACGGCTGCCCGCCGGAGGAGATGCTGGATTACTGCGGCGACCTGGCCGCCGTGGGCACGGTGGCTGACGTGATGCCCCTGACGGGGGAGAACCGAACCCTGGTCAAAGCGGGCCTGCGGCAGCTGCAGCAGACCGACCGCCCTGGCTTGATGGCTCTGCTGGAAGAAGTAGGCCTTGCGGGCAAGCCCGTCACGGCAGAGAACGTCAGCTACGCCATTGCCCCCCGCATCAATGCGGCGGGCCGGATGGACAGTGCCGTCACCGCCCTGCAGCTCGTCCTCTGTGAGGACGAGGACCGGGCCGCGGAGCTGGCCCACCGGCTGACGGAGATCAATGTTTCCCGGCAGGAGACGGAACAGGAGATCGTCAAGGCAGCGCAGGAGCTGCTGGATCGGGAGCCGGGCCTTTTGGAAGACCGGGTCATCCTGCTCTGGGGGCAGAACTGGCACCCCGGCGTCATCGGCATCGTGGCTTCCCGTCTGGTGGAAAAGACCGGGCGGCCCGTCATTGTCGTCTCCATTGATGAGAACGGCGAGGGCAAGGGCAGCGGCCGCAGCGTGCAGGGCTTCAACCTGCACGAGTGCATCGCTTCCTGCGCCGACCTGCTTCTCCGTTTTGGCGGCCATGCCATGGCGGCGGGCCTCTCGGTGCGGGCGGAGAATCTGCCTGCCCTCCGCCGCCGGATGAACGATTGGGCGGCCCGGGAGTGTCCGGTGCTGTATACCCCGCCGCTGGAGTGCGACCTCTCCATCCGGCTGGACCGGGTCACGGTGGAAAGCGTAGCCCGGCTGGATCAGCTGGCCCCCTATGGAGCCGAGAACCCCACCCCGGTGTTCCTGCTGGAAAAAGCCGTGGTGGAGGGCATCTACCCGGTCTCGGAGGGAAAGCACTGCCGCCTGCGCCTGCGGCAGGGGAATGCCAGCATTTACGCGGTCTGGTTCGGGATGCACCCGGAGCAGCTGCCCTACGCCATGGGCGATGTCGTGGATGCCGCCCTCAACCTCTCGGTGTATGAATCGGCCCGGGGCCCGCAGCTCTCCGGCCGCGTCATCGAGCTGCACCCGGCGGGGCTGGGGCATGCCGTGGCCGAGCAGACCGCGCTGGTGCAGGCCCTGCGCCGGGGCACCCCGCTGCAGGACGAACAGAAAAAGCTTATCGCTCCCGTGCGCGGTGAGATCATCACGGTGTACCGGGAGCTTCAGACCCGCCGCTGGCACGCGGAAGACCTGCAGCCTCTGTTTGCCAAGCTTGGTGAGCAGCAGACGGGAAAAACTCTGGTAGCGCTCACGGCGCTGGAACAGGTGGGCCTTATTGCCGCGGTAGAACACGGCGGGGCAAAGTTCTGGGAGCTTGTGCCCACGGCTGGGAAGAAAAACCTGGCCGACGCGCCCATCCTGAAATGTTTGGAGGGAGAGTAAAATGCCTGACGAAAAAGTAAAAACGGGGGCGGCCGGGGAGGATTCCTACTCGGCCAAGACCCACCTGCACCAGCCTGTGGTGGCACCGGAGACGGCCACCGTGGCCGCCACGGCCCTGCCGGCCAATGCGCCGGAGGGCGCTCTGCCCTCGGAAGTGCGGCCGGAGATCGTGACCTATGAAAAGCTTGTGGAGGCCATCAAGGCCAGCGGCAAGGCTTACAACATGGAGATGATCGATAAGGCCTACAACATGGCCAACGACGCCCACAAGGGCGTCTGCCGCCGCAGCGGCGAGCCCTATATCTGCCACCCGCTGGCTGTGGCCCGGCTGGTGCTGGATCTGGGCATGGACACCGAGAGCATTGCCGCCGCCCTGCTGCACGACGTGGTGGAGGATACCCCCACCACCATCGAGCAGATCAAATCCTCGTTCGGCGAGGAAGTGGCCCTGCTGGTGGACGGCGTCACCAAGCTGACGAAAATTCAGTTCTCCAACATCGAGGAGCTGCAGGCCGAGAACCTGCGCAAGATGCTGCTGGCCATGAGCCGGGATGTCCGGGTCATGATCATCAAGCTCTGCGACCGGCTGCATAATATGCGCACCGGCGACGCCTGGCCCGAGCAGAAGCGCCGGGATAAGGCCCGGGAGACCATGGAGGTGTATGCCCCCATCGCCAACCGTCTGGGCATCCTGAACGTGAAAGAGGAGCTGGAAGACCGCAGCCTCCATTACCTCGACCCTGTGGGCTACGAGGAGATCAACAAGATGCTCAGCGAGCGGGCTGGCGAGGAATTCCTGGCGGGCGTGTCCAGCGTCATCGAAAAGCGGCTGGAAGAGAGCGGCATCGAGGGTGCCACCATCAAGCGCCGGGTCAAGAGCATTTACGGCATCTACCGCAAGACCATCATGCAGAACAAGTCTTTTGACGAGATCTATGATATCTATGCGGTCCGCATCATTCTGGATACCCTGGCCGAGTGCTACAGCACCCTGGGCCTCATCCACGATATGTACCACCCGCTGCCCAACCGCTTCAAAGATTATATTTCTACCCCCAAGCCCAACGGCTACCAGAGCCTGCACACCACGGTCATCGGCCACGAGGGCGTCCCCTTTGAGGTGCAGATCCGCACCCGCAAGATGGACGAGATGGCCGAGTACGGCGTTGCAGCCCACTGGAAGTATAAAGAGGGCCTGGATGGCCACGATAAGCTGGACGAGCGTCTGGCATGGGTGAGTCAGCTGTTGGAAAACCAGCGCGTCAGCGAGGACTCCGGGAACCTGCTCCATGATTTGAAGAGCGACCTGCTCCCCGAGGAGGTCTTTGCCTTTACCCCCAAGGGCGATGTGATCAACCTGCCCACGGGCGCCACCTGCATCGACTTTGCGTATGCCATCCACTCCGCCGTCGGCAACCGGATGGTGGGCTGCAAGGTCAACAACCGGATGGTCCCCATTGACCACATCGTCTCCACCGGCGAGATCATCGAGGTTATCCTCGGCCCGGCGGACAAGGGCCCCAGCCGCGACTGGCTCAAGATCGTGCGCACCAGCGAGGCCAAGAGCAAGATCCGCAACTGGTTCAAGAAGATGCGCCGGGAGGAGAACATCCAGGAGGGCCGTGACACGCTGGCCCGGGAGCTGCGCCGGGAGATGATCTTCATCCCGGACGACGAGCTGGATGAGTTCATCGGCAGCTGCTGCCGCCGCCTGCGCCAGAACAACGCCGAAGAACTGTACGCCGCCATCGGCTACGGCGGCATTACCATCGCCAACTGCCTGCCCAAGCTGAAAGAAGAGTGGCAGAAGCGGAAGAGCGAGGAAGATAAAAACGAACAGCTGGCCAAGGTGGACCTGAGCAAGGTCCATGCCACCGATGGCGTGGTGGTGGAGGGCTTTGATAACACCCCCATCAAGTTTGCCAAGTGCTGTTCGCCCCTGCCCGGGGACCCCATCGTGGGCTTTATCACCCGCGGCTTTGGCGTCTCCATCCACAAGCAGAGCTGTGTCAACGCCATTGCCAGCATGAAAGACCCCACCAACGCTCCCCGCTGGGTCAAGGCCTACTGGGCCGACAGCGTCAAGGACAGCTACAAAGCCGGCCTTGAGATCATTGCGCTGGACCGCAACGAGCTGCTGCGGGACGTGCTGGCGGCTCTGGCGGATATCCGGGTGCCCATCTACACCATGAACGCCCGCCAGGTGGAAAACAACTGTGCCGTGGTCAGCCTGACCATCGGCATCAACAATACCGAGCACCTCAACCGGGTGGTGGCCCGCCTTGCCAAGATCAAGGATGTGCTCAAGGTGACAAGGAGTTAACAACATGCGTGCTGTCATTCAGGCCGTCTCCTCCGCCAGTGTGCGGGTCAACGGCGGGGAGCCCCGGCCCATCGGCCCCGGCCTCGTCATCCTGCTGGGCGTCAAAGATACCGATACGCTGGACATCGTGCCCAAGCTGGCGGAAAAATGCGCGGGACTGCGCATTTTCAAGGACGAAAACGACAAGCTCAACCTCAGCGCAAAGGACCTCGGGTACTCGGCGCTGGTGGTGAGCCAGTTTACCCTCTACGGCGACACCCGCAAGGGGTTCCGCCCCAGCTTCATCAAGGCGGCAAAGCCCCCGCTGGCCGTGGATGCCTATGAGCTGTTCCTTGCCGAGATGAATCAGCAGGGCCTCAAGGAGGTCCAGCACGGCGAGTTCGGAGCCGACATGCAGGTCTCTCTCGTCAACGAGGGACCCTGCACCATCGTCATTGATACCGACGAGTGGAAGCATAAAGAGTAAGAGCGCCCTCTCAGGCGCTTTGCGCCAGCTCGGCCTCCCTTTGTCGCTTACGCGACATCTCCCTCCGGCCGGAGGGAGTCTTTCAGAGGGCGAGCCAAGATATTTGTGAAGGAGAACACGATGCAGGCATTTCATCTTCTCGGCCCCGCGCCGTTTTACACCAATAGCTTCCTGCTCATCTCGGACGCGGGCCATGCGGTCATCATTGACCCGGCCGCCGAGGTGCAGGAGTACGATAAAATTCTAAAAGAGCACAACGCGCAGCTCACCACCATCCTCTGCACCCACGGCCACTATGACCATGTGGGCAGTGCAGGAACCCTCCGCCGGGAGCATAAGGCCAAGCTCTACTGTGAGCCGGTTGACTGCCGCGGCACCCAACTGCTTCCCCTGAAAGCAGCCGATGTGGACAGCGGCTATGAGGAGGGGGAGACCATCGCCGTGGATGAGCTCAAGTTCACGGTCTGGCACACCCCCGGCCACACAGAGGGCGGCGTGGTGCTGCTCTGCGGCGAGTACCTCTTTGCCGGGGATACGGTCTTTCAGGGCAGCATGGGACGCACCGACCTGGAGGGCGGCGATGACCGCAAGATGGAGCAGAGCCTGCGCAAGTTTGCAAAGCTGCCCATCCCCCGTGAGACGCAGCTGCTGCCCGGCCACGGGGATTTTTCCACCATGGGGCAGGAGCTGGACAATAACTTCTATATCCGGCAGGCGCTCCGGAACGCAAAGGCGGAATAAAGCATGAAAATATATATCACAGGCCTGCCCTCCGGCTACGAGGTGGAGCATCTGGTCCGGTTGTTTTACCCCATGGCACCCCTGACCCTCACTGCCCCGGAGGACGGCGAAGACTGCGTCTGGGCCGAAAAAAAGCCGGACGGCCTCTGGGCCATGGTGCGGGAGCGGGGAAAGAGCAAAACGGCGCAGGCCCTCCTGCCCGATATCGAGACGCCGGAGTTTGCGCTTGCCAGCCTGACGTATGACCTGCTGCGGGCATGGACGGGCATCCGCCCGCTCTGGGGCAAGATGACGGGCGTCCGCCCGGTGCGCCTCATCCACGATAAGCGGGCCGCTGGCTGGAGCGAGGAGGACATCGACCGGTTTTTCCTGGGCCGGTTCGACTGCTCCCGGCAGAAATACCAGATGGCCAAGGCCATTGCTGATCTGCAGGAGCCTATTTTGAAGGCGGGCAGCGTGCCCAAGACTTACAGCCTCTATATCGGTATCCCGTTCTGCCCCTCCCGGTGCAGCTATTGCAGCTTTGTCAGCTGCAACCTGGACCGGGACCGCAAGATGGTGCAGCCCTATGTGGACTGCCTCTGCCGGGAGGTGGAGGAGATCAAAGCACAGGCTGACAAAGCGGGCCTGACCCTCTGCAGCATCTACATTGGCGGCGGCACCCCCACCAGCCTCTCGGCGGACCAGCTGCGCCAGCTGATGGGCACCGTGCGGGAGAATTTTGACCTCTCTCAGGTAGTGGAGTACACCGTGGAGGCGGGCCGCCCGGACTGCACCGACGCCGAAAAGCTGGCGGTCATCAAGGAGTACGGGGCCACCCGCATCTCCATCAACCCCCAGACATTCTCGGACGAGGTGCTGGCCGGCATTGGCCGCAAGCACTCGGCACAGGACATTCTGGACTGCTACGCCGACGCCCGGAAAGCAGGCCACGAGGACATCAACATGGACCTCATCGCGGGCCTGCCGGGGGACACGGTGGAGGGCTTTGAGCATAGTCTGCGGCAGGCCATCGCGCTGGACCCGGAGAATATCACCGTCCACACCCTGACCCTCAAGCGGGCCTCCCGCATCGTGATGGAGGACCAGAAAGAGAACGACTACGCCGATGTAGCCGCCATGCTGGAAAAATGCCATCTGCTGGCCGAGGCGGGCTATCGCCCGTATTACCTCTACCGCCAGAAAAATACCTTGCAAAATCTGGAAAACGTGGGCTGGTGCAAGCCAGGCCACGAGGGATATTATAATATCTATATCATGGAGGAAGTCCAGACCATCCTCTCCGCCGGCGCGGGCGGCAGCACCAAGCTGGTGGCCGACGGCGGAAAACGGATGCAGCGCATCTTCAATTTCAAGTATCCGAATGAGTATATCCAGCGCTTTGCGGAGGTACTGGAACGGAAAAAAGGAGTGGCTGATTTTTATGATCACGATTTGGGTCCCGAAACGGTTGGTTGAAGTCGGGCTGTACAACGTTGCAGCCCGCAGCCCGGCGGAGCTTGCCGCCCTGAGCGAGCAGAGCTACCGGGAGCGGGTGCGCTATGCCGCCGAGAAAGTGCGCTTTTCCGGCACGAAGATCGTCATGCTGACCGGCCCCTCGGCCAGCGGCAAGACCACCTCGGCTCATAAGCTGGCCGAGGAGCTGGAGCGCCAGGGCACCCCGGCCAGGGTGGTCAGCCTGGACAACTTCTTCCGGGGGGCCCAGTATTACCCCCGCCTGCCGGACGGCACGCTGGACTATGAGAACCCCGACACGCTGGATCTGCCCCTCATCCGCCAGTGCCTCAAGGAGCTGAACGAGACGGGCAAGACCGTGCTGCCCGTCTACGATTTTTCCAAGGAGGCACGCTCCAGTGAGACGGAAGAGATCGACCTGAAAGGCGGCGTCTGCATTGTGGAGGGCATCCACGCCCTCAACCCGGAGCTGACGAGCCTTGTTCCTGGCGACCAGATCTACCGCGTCTATGCAGGCCTGCGGGAGGAATACTGCATCGACGGCCGCCGCACCATCAACACCCAGGATATCCGCCTGTGCCGCCGCACCCTGCGCGACGCCGCCACCCGCGGCCGCAGCCCGGCCAAAACGCTGGCCATGTGGGACCGTGTGCTGGACGGCGAGACCCGGTATATCAAGGGGTTCAAGACCACGGCGGATTTCCTGCTGGATACCTCGTTCACCTATGAGCTGGGCCTGATCGCAAAGCTGCTGCAAAAGGTGCGCCAGCAGTTCACGCTGGAGGGCCATAACGCGGAGCTCTGGGACGAGACCGCCCGCCGCTTTGAGCATGTGGCCCCGGTGGCGCTGGACCTGCTGCCCGCCGACAGTATGCTGCGGGAATTCTATGCCGGCGAGATCGGCGGCAAAACCGCGCAGTGACGCGCTCTTTTGTGTAAATGCGAAAAAACTGTTGCCAAACCTGCACCAAACTGTAAAAGTTGCGGTGGATTCGTTGCAATCCCCTTTTGAGTGCGCTATAATGAAACCACCATCTGGAAGCACGGGCAGGACGCCTGTGCCGTTGGCAGAAACCCGGAAAAACTGCCGGGTACAAACAAGAGAGGTGCCTTTTATGGATTTCAATAAGCTCAAGGAAATGGGTCTGGAATACGCCGAGAAAGGCAAGAATGCCGCTATGGATCTGGCCGAGAGAGGCAAGACCCAGGCAAAAATCGTGAGCGAGCAGGCAAAGCTGGCCAAGGCACAGCGTCAGCTGGGCGCGCTGGTCTACAGCCTGGCCAAGGGCAATGAGGAAAACCAGCCCCTCGTGGACAAATACATCGAGATGATCGATTCCATTGAGCAGGAGCTGGCGTCCCTCAAGGAGGCGCTTGGCCCCGCCGCGGTGGAGATCACCCGTGATCTGGAGGAAGAGCCTGTTGCAGCGGATGCCGCTCCCACGGAAGAACCGGCAGCAGAAACGCCCGCCGCCGCGGAGGATGCCCCCAAGGCCTGCCCCCAGTGCGGTGCTCCGGTCTCGGACGATGCACTGTTCTGCAACAAGTGCGGCGCGCAGCTGTAAGTACAGCCAAAATTCCGCTGGGGCGGTGTCCTGCTGGGGTACCGCCCCCTTTGTATGTGAAAAATGTGCGAGAAATTGGCCGCAAAAGCCGGAAAATGCGCTTGAACCCTTGCAAAAGGGCGAAAGCTGCGGTACAATTAAAATCCAGTTTTTGAGCACAGGAGGGATGCGCCATGCAGGACTGGCCGGATCGTGAGCACTATACGGCCGAGGATCTTGTCCAGATCATCCGCATCCTGCGGGACCCGGAAACGGGCTGTCCGTGGGACAAGGTGCAGACCCACGCCTCCATCCGGAAAAACTTCCTGGAGGAGACCTGTGAGGCGCTGGAGGCCATTGACGCCGACGATGCCGACATGCTCCGGGAGGAGCTGGGCGATGTGCTGATGCAGGTGGCGTTCCATGTGGTGCTGGAGGAAGAGCGCGGGCGGCTCAACTTTGAGCAGGTCTGCCGGGAGGTGTGCGAGAAGCTGGTCTTCCGCCACCCGAACATCTTTGCTTCCTCCGCGGCCCGGAATGCTGGTATAAACAGCTGGGACGCGCTCAAAAATAAGGAAAAGGGCCGCCGGACTCTGGCCGATGAGCTGGATACCGTGCCGGCCACCCTGCCTGCGCTGATGCGTGCCCAGAAGCTGCAGAAGCGGGCGGCAGGCCATGGCGTGGGCAGCCAGACGCCCCGGCAGGCAGAGAATGCCCTGCACGCGGCGGAGGCGGCCTGGGATGCCAGAACACCGGAAAACGCCCCGCAGGCGGCTGGTGAGCTGCTGTTTGCCGCCGTGGACGCCCTGCGGCAGGAGGGCATTGACGCCGAGGAGGCACTGACCTTTGCCGCCAAACGCTTTGCGCGGGAAGCAAAGCACCAATCAAACGGGTAACAGGCAGAGAGACTGCCTGCTCGAATAACAAAACGAAGAAGAGAAACATTTGTGGAGGTTTTCGATTATGACCAAGACGGATCTGATCGCACAGGTTGCGGCAAATACCGAGATGAGCAAGAAGAGCGCGGAGATGGCAGTCAACGCTGCTTTTGAGGCACTGGGCAAGGCAATGGCTGAGGGTGAGAAGATCTCCATCTCCGGCTTTGGCACCTTTGAGGTGCGTGAGCGCGCCGAGCGTCAGGGTATCAACCCCCGCACCCGCGAGCCCATCACCATCGCTGCTTCCAAGAGCATCGTCTTCAAGCCCGGCAAGGCTCTGAAAGACACCCTGTAAAAACTGCTTTTTGCCGCCGGAACCTCCCACCGAGGCCCGGCGGTTTTTGTTGTGGAAACCTCTCAGTCATCGCTTCGCAATGCCAGCCACTCCCCTTTCGGCACTTTCGTGCCACCTCCCCCGACCGGGGGAGTCTTTCCTGACAGGGGAGCCCTTGGCAGGCCGGGCAGGTCTGAGCAGGACGCATGGGTTTTCCCTGTTGTCAAAGGGCGGGCCCTGCTGTCTAGATTGGAGTCTTTATGAGATTGGACAAATATCTGAAAGTTTCGCGGCTCATCAAGCGCCGCACCGTAGCCAATGAGGTGGCTGATGCAGGCCGGATCCTCATCAACGGCAAGATCGCCAAGGCCAGCCAGGCCGTCAAGGCCGGGGACATCCTTGAGGTGACGTTCGGCAACCGGCCCATCAAGGTCAAGGTGCTCTCCGATGTGGAGCCCCGCACCAAGGACGTGGCCCGGGAGATGTACGAGATCATCAGCGAATAACCCCGCCTGCCTCCTCATACTCTGTAAAAAGGGGAGGGGAGACGGATGACAAAGGCGGAAGCACAAAATAATAACGCCCTGCCCCATGACCTGATCCTGGAGGGGCGGGGGAAGCTGACCGTGACCGGCGTGCGGCGGATGCTGCGGTGTGACCCCGACAGCGCCGCCATGGAGACCACCAAGGGCACCCTCACGCTGGCCGGGGCCCAGCTCAGCGTCACCAGCCTCGATCTTGACAAAGGCGAGGTGAAGCTCACCGGGCGGGTGGATGTGCTGGAGTATACGGCTCAGCGGACGGCGGGCGGGTTTCTGCACCGCCTGTTCCACTGATGGGCCCCGCGCTTTCCCCCGGGCAGGTGGGGCAGGAGGCTGCCGCCTGCGCCGTGCTGGGGGCCTGCCTCGGGGCAGGCCGGGCATTTTTCCCGGTGCGGGGGCGGGGGGCGCTTCTGCCGGACGTGCTGCTGATGGGCGGCCTTTTGCTGGGCACCCAGAGCTACGCGGCCTCCCTCAGCGCCGGGGGTGTGCTGCGCTGGTACATGCTGGCGGCAGCCATTGCAGGCATTGCGCTGGCAGAGCATCTGTTGGGGGTTCCGCTGCGGGCCGTGGGCCGGGTGCTGCGCAGGCCGCTGGATGGGCTGGCAAAATACGCCGCGGCCCATGCCCAGGCCCGTGCCGCCCGCAAAAAGGCGGCCAAAGAACGCCGGAACGAAAAAAGACTTGCAAAAAAACCGAAAAAGAACTTGCCAAGTGAGCGGCGCGTGTTGTATAATTCAAACGTATCAAAGTAAGAGTACAGGCGCAAAAAGCCTGCTGTATGTACGGGGGCTTACACTATGACGAATCCGGGCCGCAAGCGGCGGAAACGCAAAACCGTGCTGGGAGTATTTTTCCGGCTGTTTTTTGTACTGCTGCTGCTCAGTATGCTGGCAGCGTATATCTCCAACCAGGTAGCCGTCAGCTCCAAACGCGCGGAGCTGCAGACCCTGCAGGAGCAGATCAGCCAGCAGCAGACAAAAAATGAAGAGATGCAGCGCATCCTCAGTGGTGATTCGGACGAGGTGACCGAGTGGGTCGCGCGGGACTCTTATAATTACGCAGCTGCCAATGAGCGCATCTTTGTGGATGTGACGGGCAACTGAAGCCGCACCCCCGGTCCCCCTGCGGCAGACCGGATACTATCAGGAGAAGAACAGGAGTATTGAGCTTTGGCAATTGAGGTAGGAAACATTTTCGAGGGTCGTGTCACGGGCGTGAAGCCGTTTGGCGCGTTTGTCGCGCTGCCGGAGGGCCGCGTGGGCATGGTCCATATTTCCGAGGTGTCCAATGAGTTTGTACAGGACATTGCAGCCGTCCTGCACGATGGCGATACGGTCAAAGTCCAGGTCATCAACGTGGCCCCGGACGGAAAGATCGCGCTTTCCATCAAGCGGCTGCTGCCCCAGGAACCCCGTGCTCCCCGCGCGCCGCGGGAGGATCGCGGGCCACGGCCTTATGGCAATGGCCCCCGGGAGGGCGGTCATGGCGGCAATCGCGGCGGCCGGTTTGGCGGCGGTCAGGGCGGTGGACGCCCGCCCCGTGAGGGGGGCCGTCCGGCCCGGGAGGCTGCTCCCCGTGTGTGGCAGCCCAAGGCACCCGCCCGCAGCGACAACCTGAGCTTTGAGGACATGATGAGCCGCTTCAAGAGCCAGAGCGAAGAGAAAATGGCGGATCTCGACCACGAGACCAACAACCGCCGCGGCGGTGGCTACGCCCCCCGTGGCCGTGGCGGACGCCGCTGATACAAGTACCACCAACGGGCCTGCCCCCAGCGGGGCGGGCCTGTTTTGCCCATGCACGGCGGCAGCCGGAACAAGCGGCCCCGTACAGAACCAGGAAAGGAAACCAAAATGCCCGCAAAATTTGAACTCATCGCTCCCTGCTTTTTCGGGTGCGAGTCCACGGCCAACTTTGAGCTGCGCCGCATCGGTGCCGAGGACATCCGTGTCAGCGACGGCCGCCTGACCTTTAAGGGCGGGGCCGATATGATCGCAGCCGCCAACCTCAACCTGCGCACGGTGGAGCGTGTGATGCTCCTGCTCAACACTTACCCCGCCACCACGTTTGACGAGCTGTTCGATGGCGTGTATTCCATCCCCTGGGAGGAGCTGCTCCCCGCCGATGCCGCATTCCCGGTGTCGGGCTCGTCCCTCAACAGCCAGCTCTCCAGCGTGCCTGCCTGCCAGAGCATCATCAAAAAGGCTGTGGTCAAGCGGCTGATGCAGTTCCATCACACCTCCGTGCTGCCTGAGACGGGCGCGGAGTATAAGATCCGCTTCATGCTCCGCAAGAACGTCTGTGAGATCATGCTGGACACCACGGGCGAGGGCCTGCACAAGCGCGGCTACCGCCGCAACGCCATGGAGGCCCCCATCCGCGAGACGCTGGCCGCTACCATCGCTGACCTGGGCCGTGTCCGCCGTGACAGCCTGGTGGAAGACCCGTTCTGCGGCAGCGGCACCCTGCTCATCGAGGCCGCCCAGAAAGCCATGAACATTGCGCCGGGCCTCAAGCGCCGCTTTGCCGCTGAGCGGTATAGCTTTGTGCCTGCCGCCGTCTGGGCAGAGCAGCGCCAGAAAGCCCTGGCCGATTCCAAGCTGGATGTCGGCTTTGAGGCCTTTGGCTATGATATCGACCCCGCCGCGGTGGCCCTGGCCAACGCCAACGCCAAGCTGGCCGGTGTGGAAAAGCGCTGCCACTTTGAAGTGGCCGATGTGGCTGACTTTGCGGCAAAGAGCGAGGCGATCGTCCTGACCAACCCGCCGTATGGTGAGCGGATGAGCACCATTGAGGGCGCTGCCAAGCTGGCAAAGACTCTGGGCCAGCAGATGGAGGCCCACCCCTGCGCGGGCGTCTACGCCATCACCGCCGATATGGATTTTGAGCACCACTATGGCAAGCGGGCAAACAAGCGCCGCAAGATGTACAACGGCATGATCCCCTGCCAGCTGTACATGTACTACAGCGCCCCCAAGTTTGAGAACCGGCCCGCCAAGCCCATGCCCAAGAGCGGTTTTGACGGCAAGCGCGTCACGGCTCCCAAGCATTTCGAGAAAAAGTGATACTTTTTTAAACGCACCGGATGCACAACGTCCGGTGCGTTTTTTGATGAAAGATTTCACAAAGCATCCATTGAATGAAAGGTCGAAAAGGATTATACTTACTCTACTGGACAAAGCACCTGTCGAAACGGAGGGCAAGCAAAAGACATGAGCCAGATGAACGGGCGGATGCGGCCTTATCTCCCGGAACTGACCATCCGGGATTATAATACCTATCAGTGGTACCTGCGGGGCGTGCGCCGCCAGCTGTATACCACTTATGGGCTTTTTTCGTGCTGCTGCCTGCGGTACAATGGCGTGCTGTTTGCCATTTTGGACGACAGCCTGGCGGGCCGCCCGGCTACCTGCAAAAAAATGCGGGTGCCCGGCACGCTGGTCTGGAAAGAGATGATGTGCCAGACCCAGGGCATCCGGCTGGCGGCTCAGGTAGAGGTGCTGCTGGGCTGGCACCGTTTGCAGGACGCCCAGTGGGGAGATCTGCCTCTCTATAAAAAAGCGCGCCGCGTCAGGAACTGGATCTTCCTCCGCCGGGCCTATGAGAAAGCCGCCGCCGAAAACCCGGCTCTGGAGCGCATTTTTGCGCAGGAACGGGACCAGGCCAATGTGCAGATGACCCTGAACTCCGAGAACTATACCCTGGCCTCAGAGCCCAAGAGCAACCTGTATGGAGCCCTTTATTCCGTACTGGCCACGGATGATCCCAGCCAGCGCAAGAGCATGCACTATATCGGCTGCTGCATTGGCCGCGCGGCCTACCTGATGGACAAAGCCGAGAGTTTTTTGCGGGACAAGCTGCGCAAGCGGTATAACGTGTTCCTGGCCAATGGGATCACCAATCGGGAAGCCGCCGTGGAGAGTGCCCGGCGGCAGGCGCTGGCCGCCGCCAACGATCTGGTGCGGGCGTATAACCTGCTGGATATCAAGCTCAACCGCACCCTGCTGGACAATATCATGATCCTGGGCCTCCGCCACGCGGTGGATCCGTTCCAGGAAAACCAGCCTGTGAGCTGGGAACTGCCGTGAAAGGCCGCAAGAGCTGGGCCATGGCCTACTGCGGCATGGCAGCGGCCCTGAGCATCGCGTTCATGCTGCTGGGGGCGGTCATCCCTATCTTTATGTATATCGCGCCCGCCATTGCCAGCTTTCTGGTGGCGACGGTCTGCGTGGAGTGCGGCAAGACCCTGGCCTGGACAGCCTATGGGGCCGTCAGCCTGCTGAGCCTGCTGTTTGTGCCGGACAAAGAGGTGGCGCTGACATTCGTTTTTTTGCTGGGGTATTACCCGCTGGTCAAGCCGAAATTCGAGCACATCCGGCCTGCTCTGCTGCGGGGGCTGTGCAAACTGCTGCTCTGCAACGGCGGCATCCTGCTCCTATACGGGCTGGTGCTGCTGCTCATCCCCGGCGGCAGCATCTCGCAGGAGATGCGCACCACGGCGCTGGCCGTCTCGCTGACCACCCTTGCCATGGGCAATGTGGCGTTTCTGCTCTATGACCGTGCCCTGCACAACATGCTGCAGGCGTACCGCATCCTGTGGCAGCCCCGGCTGCACAAGATGCTGGGAAGATAATTGGAACGCATTGAAAGAAGGAATGTGCACACACAGTTGACACAAAGCGCCGGGCCACGCGGGTGACAGCCGCGAGGGTGACGAGGAGAGGAATCATCGAAAAATTCGGCGGATGTTTCTCCGGCTGAAGCAGGCCAGGCGGCCTGCGGGGCTATACCAGCCGCAGAGAGGGGCAAAAAACGGCAGCAATACCGTAACAGATCCCCTCAAAGGAAGCCATACAAAAACATAAACTGATACAGGAAGCTGACAGTTGTGCTGTGCGCTGGTTGCGCCGGGCTGTCGGTATGGAGGTGTTTTGTATGTGTGGCATCGTAGGTTATGTTGGAAAGCGCAGCGCACAGGATGTGCTGCTGGATGGTTTGGAGAAACTGGAGTACCGCGGGTATGATTCGGCGGGTGTGGCACTGGCCCAGGAGGGCAGCATCCGCGTTGTCAAGAGCAAGGGCAGGCTGGATGCCCTGCGCCAGAAACTGGCCGTACAGGCCCTCGCGGAGAGCTCCTGCGGCATCGGGCACACCCGGTGGGCGACCCACGGGGAACCCAGCGATGTGAACAGCCACCCGCACTCTACCCCGCGGGTGAGCATCGTCCACAATGGCATCATTGAAAATTACGGTGCTCTCAAGGAGCGGCTGGCCGCCCGGGGGTACACGTTTGAGAGTGAGACGGACACCGAGGTACTGGTCAAACTCATTGACAGCTGCTACCATGGCGAGCCGCTGCAGGCCCTGCACGAGGCGCTGGGCATGGTGCGGGGCAGCTATGCGCTGGCCGTGCTGTTCAAGGATTTCCCGGACACCATCTTCGCCGTGAAAAAAGAGAGCCCCCTCATCGTGGGCTGGGGCGAGGGCGAAAACTTTGTGGCTTCGGATATCCCGGCCCTGCTCAAGTACACCCGGGATTATAGCGTGCTGGAAGAAGGCGACCTGGCTGTCGTGACGGCCCAGGGCATCCGGTTCTACAACGCCTTTGGGGAGCCCGTGGAGCGCCAGCGCCTGACCGCGGACTGGGACCAGGAAGCGGCCGAAAAGGGCGGCTACCCCCACTTCATGCTCAAGGAGATCAATGAGCAGCCCGCGGCCATCACGGCGACGGTCAGCCCCCGCGTGGAGGACGGCCTGCCCGACCTGCGCATCCCGGAGCTGACGGATGAGCGGCTCCGCAGCATTAGGACGGTGCATCTGGTGGCCTGCGGCACGGCCATGCACGCGGGCATGGTGGGCAAAGTCGCCATTGAAACGCTGGCCCGAGTCCCCGCCGAGGTGGACATTGCCAGCGAGTTCCGTTACCGGGACCCCATCCTGAACAAGGACGACCTCGTGATTATTATCAGCCAGTCGGGCGAGACCAGCGACACGCTGGCGGCCCTCAAGCTGGCCAAGAGCCGGGGCGTGCCGGTGCTGGCCATCGTCAATGTGGTGGGCAGCTCCATTGCCCGGGCGGCGGATTACATCCTCTACACCTACGCGGGGCCGGAGATCGCCGTGGCGTCCACCAAGGCCTATGTGGTCCAGATGTGTGTGCTCTACCTGTTTGCGCTCCGGCTGGCCTATGCCCGGGGCAAGCTGGAAGAAGCTGAAACGAAGCGATTGACCGCCGAACTGCTCCGGGCAGGGGAGGTCATCAAGCCCCGGCTGGATGACTGCGAGCAGATCAAGTACCTCGCCAGCCGCTTTGTCAACACCCAGAGCTGCTTCTTTATCGGGCGCGGGTTTGATTATGCCCTCTCGCTGGAGGGCAGCCTCAAGCTGAAAGAGATCAGCTATGTCCACTCGGATGCCTATGCGGCCGGCGAGCTCAAGCACGGCACCATCAGCCTCATCACCGATGGTGTGCCCGTCATTGCGCTGGCCACTCAGAAGCAGGTGTATGAGAAGACCATCTCCAACGCCAAGGAGACCAAGAGCCGCGGGGCCCGGGTCATTCTGTTTACCACGAAAGACGCTGTAGTGCCTGAGGGCGTGGCGGATTATATCGTCCGGCTGGACGAGTACGAAGACCTGCTGATGCCGCTGCAGCTCATCGTGCCCTTGCAGCTGTTCGCCTACTATATGGCTGTCCTGCGCGGCTGTGACGTCGATAAGCCCCGTAATCTGGCCAAGAGCGTGACCGTCGAGTAAACTTCCATCAAAACAAGCACCCCGTTTCCTGGGCCTCGGAGCCGCTGGAAACGGGGTGCTTTTGTGTATCACAGGATCAGAACAGGCAAAGCAAAAGCTCCTGCACAGCCTCAGAGCCACGCAGGAGCCATTTTACGAATCAGAACAGGGGAGAATGCTTACCAGAACCAGTAGCGCTTCTTGACGACGATATAGGCCACAACAATGCCGACCATCACAAAGCCGCCCGCAATGAAGAATGTCCAGTCCATCTCAGCAAAGCGGAGGTTCTCCGTGGTGAGCAGATACTCGCCCGCCGTGTCCGCGCCCAGGGTGTTATCTTTGAACGCGTTCAGGAACTGCCACTTGGAGGCGACGGTGTTATAGAGGTAGATGCGGCTGTAGGCAGCATAATCACCGGTAAAGGTGATCTCCACCGTGCCGGGCAGTGCCTCGCCGTTGTTCAGGACGAAGTTAACGCCGTGCTCCGAGGGGGTAAAGGTGAGGGCCGTGTCCACCGGGGCAGAGGTGTTTTTGATGCTGCTGCCCACAAAGCGGAGGCTGTAGCCGTCGCCGTTGACCACCAGCGTCTTGTTGTTGGTGCGCAGGGCGTTCAGGGCATCCGAAGAGACCACAGGAGCTTCCTGCTGGGAGAGGGCCACCGTATCGGAAGCCGCGTTCTCAATGGCGGCGACGACAGGATCCGTGGGAGTCTCGTCGGCCGGGGTGCCGTCACCGGAGTTGTCGCCGTCGCTGGAAGCGGAGGCCGTGCGGTTGACGATGACCGTCACCGAGGAGGAGACAGTGCCATTGGAGACAATGACCGAGGTGGCACCCGTGCTTACACCGGTGATGACGCCGCTGCCGTTGACGGTAGCGATCTTGGTGTCGTTGGATTTGAAGGTCAGGCTCTGGGAGGCCGTGGAGGGGGCTACGCTGCCCGTGATGGTCTTGCTGGAACCCGGCTTGAGCACCACATAGTTGGTGTTCAGAGAGAGAGACTGGGGAACGACCGAGCCGCTGGCGACGACCTTGATGGTAGCCGAGGCGCTCACGCTGCCGCTGGTGGCGGTAATGGTGGCGGTACCGGGAGCAATGCCGGTGATCTTGCCAAAGCTGTTCACGGTAGCCACGCCCTCGTTGGAGGAGCTGAGGCTTACGTCCGCATAGTTGGCGGCGCTGGTGGGCAGCACGGCCAGCGAGAGGGAAGTGGTGTCACCCACCGCGATGGTGTTGGACGCCAGCGTGATGTCCATTTCCGTCACCACCATGGAGGCGTCCGGCTCGGTGGTAATGGTGTACAAGCAGCTCTGGTCGCCGACCGTGGCGGCAACGTGAGCGGTGCCAAGGCCAACGGCCTGGGCCACGCCGTCCGACGTGACCGACACAATGTTGGGGTTATCAGAAACAAAGCTGACATTGGCACGCTTGGCGGCCTTTTCCGGCAGGATGTCCGGCGAAAGCTGCTGGGCGGTGCCCACCGTCATGGTGGCGGCATAGTCACCGGGGGCAATGCTCTCCACGGCCACCGTGGCCCAGGGCATGGTAATGGCCGCTGCAGCACTCAGGGGACTGGCAGCCGTGGCGGGCAGGGCCGCGCCAGCGGCCAGCAGGCCCAGCAGCACGGCACTTGCGGCCAGCTGTTTGGGGAAAGATCTCATGTTTTGTACCTCTTTGGGCATTCAGTTTGGATGGGGAGGGGCTTAGCGGAACAGGACGCCCAAAGCTTCCATCGCGTATTCAAAGTAAGTCAGCTGGTCGTACTCGACGCGGGCGGTGACGCTCATACCGTTGGAGAGGTCCACCTTATCGCCGCTGTTGCTGACAACGTAGGTGCTGTCCGGGGTAATGGTCATTTTGTAGTAGGAGCCGGAGGAGCTGGCGGTCACGTCGCTGTCAATGGAGGTAACGGTGCCCGTCAGGCTGCCGTAGGAATACTCCGAAAGGCCGGTAATGGCGATCTTGCAGGGGTCGCCCACATGGATGAGCGGGCGGTCGTTGACGGTAGCGTAGGCCACCACTTCCAAGTCGCTGTTCTCGCTGGCGACGGTAGCCAGGGGCGAGCCGGCGCTCAGCACCATGCCCACCTTATAGGGGGTGTCCATGTGGATGACGCCGGAGGTGGGGGCATAGATGTAATAATCGTTCGCGCCCGTGTTCAGGGCATCCAGCTGGGACTGGATGGAGTCGATATTGCTCTGGATGGAGGTCAGGTTGGCAGAAATGCTCTGCAGAGTGGAGTAGTACAGGTTCTCAACGGTGCTCTGGTTCTGCTCCATCAGGGTCTTGATCTGCTCGTCCGAGTAACCGGCCGCCTGGTAGGGGGCCGCGTCGAACGTGTTCTGTGCCACCTGGCTCTTGTAGGTCTCGTACTGGTAGTAGTAGGGCTGGTCGTCAATGTCCGTCTCGCTGAAGTAGTTCTTGTCGTCCTGGATGGACTTGACCAGCTTCTCGTACTGGCTCTTCTGCTTTTTGTAGAGGGCCAGCTGGTTCTCGTAGCTCTCGGTCTGAATGTCCAGGTCGGTGCTCTTGATGTGGGCAATGAGGTCGCCCTCGTTGACATAGCTGCCCTCGGAGACGTTCAGCTCGGTGATGGCGCCGGAGTAGCTGGACATGATGTAGGTCTTGTTGGCAGCCTGCACCGTGCCGGTGGACTGGCTGACGTAAGTGCGGTAGTTCTTGGTGCTCCACAGCAGCAGGTACACCATGAGGAAGCCCGTCAGGATGATGAGCGCGTAGCCGTAGGGCGGCAGCTTCTTGTCCATCATGATGCGACGGTCCTGCAGCTCGTCGAGATTATAGATGTGGGTGGTGTTCGTCATATTACTTGGTCTCCATAAAAACGTCAACAACCGCGTCATCGTCGTCCTGATTGACAAAGATGGTGTAGACATTGCCGTTGAGCTCCAGCTCGTTTTCAAAGGCAAAGATGTTCAGCTTCTGGCTGGCGAGGCCGCTCTGGCTCATGGGGCCGGTGTAGTGGGCGTACAGGCAGCCGCGCACGCGGAGAACAGCGTCCTGGGTGTAGCCCGGCTCCATGCGGGGGATGAGCTGGGTGGTCTGCTGCATCATGTAGACTTCCGGCTGGGGGTTGGGGCCGCCGGGGATCTTGACGCACTGGATCATGGGGCCAATGGGCTGGGCGTTGTTGCTCTTCATAAAGTTCTGCATCTGGGTCAGAACGATCTGGAGGTTGGCAAACTCTTCCGCCTCGATCTTGCGGGCCAGCACATTGGTCAGCTTGAGGGTCTTGTTTTGTGCAATTTGAATCTCTCTCATGATATTGTCCACCTGTTCTGTTAGATTTTGCCCTCCGGCAGGGGAGGGGTGTAATAGGCAATCGTAATTGGATAAATAGGAGCCGCAGGCGAAAAGAAACTACCTGAAAGTTTTGCCAAAGGCTCCCCTACTAGGGGAGCTGGCGCATGAGCGCCTGAGAGGTTGTACAGAGTAGATGCTGCCGATCGGCAACGATGCGGTAAAGTGCTGCCATGTCCAACCTCTCCGTCACCTGTCGGTGACACCTCCCCTGGTAGGGGAGGCCTTGGCAAAGAGGGCTACTCCTGCGCCGGAGGCATAGAAGTAAAGCGCGTGTGAATCGTCTGGGCAATGGTCTGGCAGACACCTGCAAGGTTAGAATCAACCTCCCGGTTTGAAAAACGCAGTACCTGTACCCCGTAAGCTTCAATCATTGCAGTACGTTCTTTATCGTAACACTTGCCTTGCTCAGTATAATGCTGAGAGCCATCCAATTCAATGGCAAGTTTTGCTTCTGCACAATAAAAGTCTACAATAAAAAACTCAATGACGCGCTGTTTGTAAATTTTAATAGGGTAATCCCGCAGAAACGCATACCAGAGCTTTCGTTCTTGCGGTGTCATTTCATGGCGGAGTTCTTTGGCGCGGCCGTT